>Ga0187886_1000011_pt1 | contig 286819 bp, 256 predicted proteins | sample June2016WEW_20_1_FD_133001 | JGI IMG/M metagenome (GOLD analysis project Ga0187886, IMG submission 133001) | Peatland microbial communities from SPRUCE experiment site at the Marcell Experimental Forest, Minnesota, USA - June2016WEW_20_150 | ecosystem: Environmental > Terrestrial > Soil >...
GCTCTTAAGCCTAATCAGGTCAGGGCCACTGACCGCACCGTCATGGGTAAAGTCTGCTCTACAGTCATAGCCCACCTGTCCAAATGACAGGCCGTAAGAGGCTTTCAGCCTAATCAGGTCGCTACCACTTACTGAGCCATCACCAGTTGCGTCGCCATCCCTTTGATGCAGGCAGCACCAGGCTTTGGGTTTGCCCTGAAGCAGCCATTGAGCATACTTCGGGTCCGAATTCGAGAAACACTCTGCCGCAGCACAGAGGCTGGTCATAGTCAGTGTCTTGCTGACAGCAAAGGTACTGCCGTCTTCAAGGACTACGCCGCCGCGATAGGTGGTTTCACCTGTCATTGTGAGAACAGGGTCTGTTGTCTGCTGGTTGCAATCAACAGTCAGCGTGCAAAGAGTGCCGCTTACAGCCGGCGAATTGGCCCCGTCATGCACAGGGGCATACAACGAACCGAACTCAAGAACAAGCTTATTGCTCGGCAGAGTCTGGTCTGCGTTAGCCGGTAACGGATCACCTGAACTGGCAATCGGGTTGCCATTGCTATCTACAACACCGTTGGCCTCAATAACAATTGTGGCCGGATAGATGCCGAAGCCTCTGTTCGTTGAGGTGCTTACGCCCTGCTTGTAGTTGGTAACCTCACAGACGTCGGCTTTGCCGCCGCTAACGTCAATGACCAATGCAAACGCCCGCGGTAAATTACACGCGTCTGCGGCGCTGTAGGTAATATCAACTTTGTTTGTCGCTCCCTGCCTGACAAGATCAACACTCAATGCAAACACAGGGGAAGCGACAGCCAAAATCGCTAAAACTAAAATCAGCTTCTTCATTTTTTACCTCATTAAAAACAATTCTCTTTTTTTCTTTCTCGCCGGGACTCACACCCAGCGAAGCTTTGGTTTCTTATTTCCTTCCATCTTTCATCACCATTTTGCCTGAAAGAAACCCAACAAGCTATGATGTAAAATCTACAACCAGACTCGGAAGGTTCGCCTGGTCTGCGAATCTTTCTCCTAAATCAACACCTCCTTTCTGCCATATAGGCAGATATGACGGTTACAATTTTCACTGACTATATTACCATCCCTCAATTTAAAAAGCAAGAGAAAAATTAAAAAAATGTTGATATTAATGCTGAAAATGGTGATTTTGGACTTTAAAGATGGGTAATTTTATGGCTATTTAATGCCTTTTTAGTCCTATAAAAATTACGAAAAAATTATAAAAAATTATTTAAAAATTAGTCCAAAATAGGGGAAATGGACTAAAAACAGCTTGAAGCATATTTGGATATATAATATATCTATACCTTTTATTGCTTTTGTTAGGAAATTTTCCGCCAATTTTTGCCATCTTTTTGAATAAGGTCATCAGCAGCAGAAAAAGTTTCACTTCCAGCCGGATAAAAATATGGCTCGCCATCTTCCCGCTGCCAGGCTTTAAGCAAATCGTCAACAAGACCCCAGGCAAGCTTCACATCGTCAATTCTTGTAAAAAGAGTCTGGTCGCCAAGCATACAATCAAGCAAAAGCCGCTGATAAGCATCCGGCGGCTCAGAGCCGAAAATTTCAGTATAATTAAAATCCATTTTGAGAGTGCCGAAACACAGTTTCGAGCCCGGCCTTTTCGCCTCAAAGAAAAGACTAATGCCTTCCTGCGGCTGGATTTTCAATATGAGAATATTGGCAGGTAAATCTTTTATTCCAGCCGAAGCGAATAACAAGTGAGGCACCTTTTTAAAAGTTACGGCAATTTCCGTAATACGCCGGGCAAGCCGTTTTCCCGTCCGCAAATAGAACGGCACGCCCCGCCATCGCCAATTATCGATAAAAAGCCTCGCGGCAACATAAGTTTCAGTTTTTGAATTTTTCTCAACATCAGCCTCCTGCCGGTAGGCAGAAACAGGGTTGCCGTCAATTGTGCCGGCAGTATATTGTCCCCTGATAATATCCTCATTCCACGGCTGAAGATTAAACGGCCTGATACTTCGCAGAAGTTTTACCTTTTCATCCCTGATATGCTCAGCTTCAAATGAAGCCGGCGGCTCCATCGCAACAAGCGAGAGCATACTCAAAATATGATTGACAAAGATATCGCGCAACGCCCCGCTATTATCGTAATAACCGCCCCGCCCTTCGATGCCGATTGATTCCGCTATCGTAATCTGAATATGGTCGATGTAATTCCTGTTCCATACCGGCTCAAAAATCGAGTTGGCAAAACGGAACAATAAAATATTCTGCACCGTTTCCTTGCCGAGATAGTGGTCCATCCTGTAAATCTGTTCTTCGCTGAACCATTTGCTAATACCATTATTAAGACTGACGGCGCTATGCAAATCTCTGCCGAACGGTTTTTCAACAACCAGCCGGGCAAAAGCATCGTTTGGGGATTTATTGAGACCTGCCAGTCCGAGATTTTCCACTACATCCGGATATAACTGCGGCGGCAGAGAAAGATAAAAAATTCTGCCGAAATTCTTTCCGGTCTTCTTGTCCAAATCAGAAAGCCTTTGTTTGATATCGCTGTAAAACTGCCGGTCGGCATAATCGCCGCTTGTATAATAAAAGTTATTCAAAAATTTTTCAGGGGCCGGCAAAATACCTTTAACGGCCTCGGCGGCTATTTTCCTGAAATCATCATCGGTGAGTTTTTTTCTGCCGCAGCCGAGAAAGAAAAAATCCTCCTGCAACAATCCTTTTTTAAGAAGATTGGCAATCGCGGGAATAAGCTTCCTTTTCGTTAAATCGCCGGAAGCGCCGAAAACAACAAGCCCGCACAGCGGAGCCTGCGACTCAACGCAAAACATCTGCTCATCGGCAACTGATGGACGAATATGCTCCATTTTCAATGTCTTCTAATCTTCCGAGCTTACCGGCTCGAATTCGTCCTTCGCCGCGCCGCATTCGGGACAAACCCAGGTATCCGGCAAATCCTCAAAATCCGTGCCGGGCTCAATATCGTTATCCGGGTCGCCCTTTTCAGGGTCGTAAATATAACCGCACATAAGACATTTATATTTCATAGCTTTGTCTCCTTTTGAAATGGTTGTTTTCTGTTTTTCCTGCTCGCCTCGCGGCGAAGCGGGTTTTAAAGATTTCTTTATTTGATAAGTCGCTGCTGTTCTTGGTGTTCTGCCGCCCTTGACGTCGCGGTAATAATTATAAGTCATAGCGATTTTGCCGTTGTTGAACTGCTCACAAGCAATAACTTTGCCTATAAACAACGTATGGCTTCCGACATCAACCGTATTGATAACCTCTGCCTCAACATAGCCGGTAGTGTTCTCAAGCACAATCGGACAGCCTGTTACGCCCCTTTTAAAAGCTGTCTGTTTGAATTTATCTATATCTCTTCCGGAGCGGAAGCCAAACATTCCAGTAAACTTCACAGGCGCATCTTCAGCAAGCACCGAAGCGGCAAAAAAACCGCTGCTGATTATAAATTCGTGCGTAAGGTTTTCCTTGCTGATGCTGACCGCAATAACCGGCGGTTCAGGAGTTAACTGAAAAACAGTATTGGCGATACAGCCGTTAACGGCATCAGCCTTTGTGGAGCTGACTATATACATCCCGTAATTTAGCTGAAACAGAGCCTCTAAGTCAATTTTGCCGGTTTCCATAAAATCCTTTTACAACAGCCGGTCAATATTATTTTGCCGGCGGATTGAATGTCCGCTTGGCAAGCTGGTGGTCTATTATCAGCAAACTGCCGGTCGAATCCTTAACAAGTTTTAATTGCTGGACAATTTTGTCGGTGCTGGCCTCTTCCTCGACCTGCTCATCGACAAACCATTTAAGGAAACTTTCCGTGGCGTGGTCCTTGGCGCCCTGGGCAAGCTCAACGAGCTTGTGTATCCTGTCGGTTACAAGCTGTTCGTGCTTGTAAGCGGCCTCAAACATGGCCAGCGGTGAAGGCCAATTAACCGGCGGCTTTTGTATTGCCTCAAGCTCGACTTTGCCGATTCGTTCAACGATAAAATCAAAAAATTTCATCGCATGAACCATTTCCTCCTGAGTCTGCACCTTCATCCAGTTGGCAAAACCTTCAAGATTTTTAGACTGAAAATCCGCAGACATAGCGAGATACAGATACGCCGAATATAATTCAGCGTTTATCTGGTCATTCAACGCTTTAACTATTTTTTCGCTTATCATAACTATTTCCCTTCCGAATTATGCCTTCCACAGGCCGTGGATATTACAATACTCCCTTGCGATGACTTTCGCGGCATCTATTTTAAAAACCGCTTCCGGCTTCTGGCCGGGCGACAAAAACTCCCTGTATGCCTTTCCATCGGCAATCAGCTCAATCCATTCGATGTAATGCTTTTCTTCCATCGGATGAGGAACGGAGCCGATTTTGACTCTGTAGCCGCCGTCGATTTTCTCAATCACCGGCACGTGCTTTTCCTTCGCCGCATCCGTGGTATTTTCCACAAAAAGCTTCATCGGCTGGCCGCAGCAGACAAGTTCGCCGTCGCCGCCGTGAGTGACTTCAACGATATTGCCGCATATCATACATTTATAAATTTCAAGTTTCTTTGCCATAACCGCCCCTTTCTCATTTTTTCAGTTCTTTATGCTTTCCCGCTATTTTTTCAGCCAGCTCATCAAGCTGTTTGAAATCCTGTTTTTTCGGTTCTCCTTTTATGATGACCGGCTCAAGTATTTCAGCCTTGCTGTTGGCCAGCAGTCCCTTTAACTGCTCGACCATTCTGCCGCCCCAGCCGAACGAGCCGATAACGGCGAGATATTTCGTCTTGGGCCGCAGGGCATTAACTAAAAACGCCGCATAAGCTGCCGCAGGATGAGCACCTGTAAGAACCGTTGGACTTGCCAATACAATTCCGGCGGCATCGACCGTCTCGACGGCAAGTCTGCCTATATCACCGCCAACGAGGTTAAATTGCTGAACACCGATACCCTTTGCCATAAGCGATTCAACAAGATGCTCAACCATTTTCCTTGTGCTGCCGTGCATTGAGACATAAGCGACAATAACTTTATTTTCGACATCGTCGTTTATCCATTTTTTGTAGGCGTCGATGATAAACTCCGGCTCATTATATAACGGGCCGTGGCTCGGCGCAATGATTTTAATATCGAGATTTTTTATTTTTTCGAGATTCTTTTCAATCGGGCCTCTGAACGGCATCATTATTTCAGCATAATACCACTTTGCGCACTCATTAACCCTTGCTTTGTCTGTAACGAATAAATCACTTGTCGCCAGATGCGAGCCGAAAAAGTCACAGGAGAACAGGATTTTATCTTCGGCCAGATATGTTACCATTGTTTCCGGCCAATGCACCCACGGTGTAAATACAAATTTAAGAGTTTTGTTTCCGAGCGAAAGTTCCTGACCATCTTCGATAACAATAAATCTCTGCTCGTCAATGCCCATCAGGTCGATGAGCATATTTTTGCATTTTTCGTTTGTAACAACTTTCGCATCGGGATAGATTTCAAGAACAGCCGGTATTGAGCCTGAGTGGTCCTGCTCGGCGTGGTGCGAGATGAGATAATCAATTTTTTCAATCCCCGCCTCGGCGAGGTTTATTATAAGTGTTTCTGTTTTGGTAGGGTCAACTGTATCAATCAGAGCGGTTTTTTCGCTGCCCTTTATAAGATAAGCATTGTAGCTTGTGCCGTCCGGCAGAGGAATAAGCTCATCGAAGAGCCGCCTGTCCCAGTCAATCGCACCGACCTCGAATATATCCGGTTTTACCTGTCTCATAGTCAGCCTTCATAAACCCATTTTATAAAATTACAAGAGTTTTTTTACTGCTTCGAGGACTTCATCATAGTCCGGCTCGTGAGATAACTCCGGCACTATATTCTCGTAACGAACAATTCTCTCTCTGTCAACGACAAAAACCGCTCTTGCCAGAAGCCTTAAATCTTTAATAAGCACACCATACGCCTGACCGAAGGATGCCGTTCTGTGGTCGCTGAAAACATAGACATTTTTCACATCCGCGGCAATACACCATCTGTTCTGGCCGAAAGGCAAATCCATACTAATCGCCAGAACCACAACATCATCGCCGAGTTTAACAGCTTCTTCATTGAATCTTCGCGTCATAATATCGCAGACGCTCGTATCAAGCGAAGGGACACAGGAGATGATGCAGATTTTTCCAGCGAAAGAAGAAAATTTAACAGTAGAAAGGTCTTTCGCGACGACTTCAAAGTCCGGCGCCTTGTCGCCGACCTTGACGGCATTACCCAAAAGCACAATGGGTTTGCCTTTCATTGTTACCAATCCTTTTCTCTCAGGCATAACACACCCCTTGAATTTTAAAAGTTCGCTGCTTCAATTTCCGCATACGCCATAGGATGGGCACAGGCCGGGCAGTTATCAAGCGCCTCTTTGCCTTCGGAAACATAACCGCAGTTTCTGCAGACCCATCGAACGGGTTTTTCACGTCTGAATACTCTGGTTGCTTCAATATTGTCGGCAAGCTTCAAATATCTGTCGCGGTGTCTCTTTTCAGCAACCGCAATGGCTCGAAAGACCTTTGCTATTTCCGTAAAGCCTTCCTTATCGGCAACCTTAGCGAAATCAGGATACATTTGCATCGTTTCGTAATTTTCACCCGCTGCCGCCGCTTTAAGATTTTCCAGCGTTGAGCCGATTACACCAGCCGGAAAGGCCGCTTGAATTTCGACCTCTCCGCCCTGCAGGAACTTAAATTCTCTTTTTGCGTGCTCCTTTTCCTGCTCCGACGTTTCAGTGAAAATCGCCGATATCTGCTCGAAACCTTCTTTCTTCGCGGCTGAAGCAAAATATGTATATCTGTTTCGAGCCTGTGATTCACCGGCAAATGCTGTAAGCAAATTCTTTTCTGTCTGCCTGCCTTTTAAGTCCATAGTTTACCTCCGTAAGTCAATTTAATTTAACGTTATTTTCTTTATTTAAACACAGGAATATCCCTGAAAACCGCTTCGCAATTACTTGTTTAAAACTAAACTTGTCCCTTCTCGAAACACGGTCGGCATAATCCCTCAACATAAACTGTAGTCTTTAACACCCTGAATTCCTGCTTTAATTTGTCTGGCGAAGTTATATTCTCAAAGCCATCGTGATGAAAGTCAAAAATCTTTTTACACTTTATACATTTAAAATGCTGATGAGTTTCCAGATTCCCATCGAAACGTTTCACATCGCCGCTGCCCTCAACAATAAAAGCAGCGCCAATTTCATTTAATGTATTCAGCGTCCTGTTGACGGTATCCAGCGAAACATTCGGCAAAACCTGCCTGACCTTCTCATAAACTGTCTCTGCGGATGGGTGGTCGCTGGACGCGACAAGGGCTTTGTAAACCTCAACACGCTGAGGAGTTATCTTTAACTTATGCTTTTTACAGCAGTTATATAACTTTATAAGGTTATTTTCAAATTCCTTCAACTTCAAACTGCCTTAAATTAATGTAATCAATCTTAATCTGAAATAATTTAATCAAAACCTATGAACAAAATAGTAATTGCTACTATATAGTAATTAGAACTATTTGTCAACAGGTTTCTGAAAAAAATTTAGCCGCTTGGGGGCGGATAAAGGTCATAAAACGAGTGCAAAAAGTGGAAAACTTCTCGCCGAGGGTTGGGAAGAAGCCTGTTTTGACAAACGATGCATTAAGTATGTGAAGTATCTATGGCCGAAAGGCTGTGGAGCTTCACATATTTAGTGGTTTTGCCGGATATACAAAATTATCGGACTATGTCTAATTTGAAGAGATTTTGGCCGTTCAATCGGCAAAAAATAAATTCTTTGTTAAATTGGGTAGTTTTTAAGTCGAAAAAACAGATAGCATTAAAGTCCATAGAGATTTTATGAATAATAATAACAATAACAATAAGAGAAAAGATATTCTGACGACCGGTCAGGTTGCTCAGATTTGCAAGGTTGCTCCGCGGACGGTAACCAAATGGTTCGACACAGGCCAACTGAAAGGCTATCGAATCCCCGGCGGCAGAGACAGGAGAATTCCTGCGGCTGAACTCATTCGCTTTATGAAAATGCATAATATGCCGACCGGCCAGCTCGAACACGACAAGGTTAGAATACTGTTAATCGACAGCGACTGGCAAATGGCAAATACCCTTGCCGAATCTTTGCGTAAAAATCCTTCGTTCGGCGTGGAAATTGCAAACAGCGGTTTTGACGCAGGACTCATCGCCCAGAAATTCGTGCCCCATGTGATTCTAATAGACTTAATGGCATCCGATATTGATGCCGACCATATATGCAAAAACGTCAGGAAAAATCCTGATTTGGGGACCACAAAAGTAGTTGCGCTCGCCGAGGGTTTAAAACAGAATGAAGCACAGAACGTTCTGAACAAGGGGTATGACTTCTGCATAACAAAGACATTAGATACTGCCGAGATTGCAAAGACAATAAATCAGGCAATAGCAATTATTTAAAATCAAAAATAAAAAATTTTGCATTTCGCCGCATCACGTTCAAATTTGTCATCTCTAATTTTTATCTGTATTTTTTCATTTTTATTCTTTATATTTAATATCGTTTCTATTGGAGACATTTATGGAATATGCAGTCGGCAAAACGGGCAGAATAATCGCTGCAAGGCTTTTCGAAGGCGAGGAGCTTTATGAATCCATCGAATCAATCGCTGAAAAAGAGAAAATAAAATCCGCGGCGGTGCTGATAACAGGTGGAATCAGAAAAGCTGACGTTGTCGTCGGCCCTAAAACTGAAACGCCGAAAATTGAGGCCGATTTTAAAAAATTCGAAGGGCCGGGCGAAACACTCGGCGTAGGCACAATCTACTGCGACGACGCAGGCAAACCGAAATTACACCTGCACGCTGGGTTAGGCAGAGGCGATAACCACATAGTCGGCTGTCCCCGCGGCGGAGCAAGTATATTTTTAATCCTTGAAGTAACGATTATCGAAATAACAGGCATTGACGCTAAAAGAGAGACCGACCCTGAAAGCGGCTTTAAACTTTTGAGAATAAAAAAAACAGTTTTTGTCTGAGGGAGACAAAAATGAAAAAAACTACTGTGCTTAAGATTCTAAATCCGGTTCTGGGACTTTTGATTATTAACCAGATTGTAACTGGTTCGCTTGGTCCGAAACTGCCGGCCTGGGCTTTTGAAACGTTTCACGTAGGAGGCGCAACATTATTAGTTTTCCTCATAATTGCTCATCTTGCGCTGAATTTCAACTGGATAAAGGCAAATTTTTTTCCGAAATAAACTTATAACCTCAATTTATCACCTTAAATTTCAATTTGAATAAAGGCAAATTTTTTTTGCAAATTTATTGTTTTTACCTTGCATTTTAATTTGAATATGGTATAATATTGGCATAAATTATGTGATTATTTAACTATTTTAGGGTCTTGTTTATGCCATTACCCAAACGAAAAATCGATTATCTGATGTTCAAAGTCCAGGGCAGGATTATCAAAGTTGACCCCGATATTTATCGTAAAATCTTTAACACCCAGCGTAACCCGCCTAACAGAAAATATAATGGCAACATTACTTCGGTATATATATCTTTGGATGGTTATCCGGTTATTGTTATCGGCAAAAAGCCTTCGCGTTATGTTCCGCTCGCCCGGTTCGTAATGAACGCAAAAAAGGGGCAGATTGTTGACCATAAAAACAGGGACCCTCTTGACAACCGAAGAAGCCAATTGCGTTTAGTAACAAAAAGGCAGAATAATCTGAACAAAAAATGTATTAATGGAACCGGCTTTTTTGGCGTTTTCATCAAACATCCGGGCAAAAGAGCTTATTGTACGGGAAGGTTTTTAGCGGCCGATGGAAAAGAACTGCGGTTTCAACTGCCGGATAGTCCCGCTAATAGAGTTATAGCCGCTTTTGCGCGTGACAGATTTGTCCTGCAGGCCGGCGAGGAGGAGTATGCCCCTCTTAATTTCCCCTGCTGGCAATATGAGCCTTTCAGGAGTATTTTGTTAAACGAGGATTTAAAAAAATACAAAACAAAGTGCAGCGCAAATTCCCAGCTCGAATTTGGTTTTATGAAAAACCTCAAAAAATAATTTTGATTCGCCTGTCCCGCACTTCGATTAAATAAATGGTGGGCTGTACCAATGACTCGTTAATCAATTCCCCACTCGTAAATCAGATCGTTAACCCTTGAAATGACCATTGGGTTTGTGCTAAGCTTAAGCTCTTTAAGTTGAGCTACTGCAGCAGGTCGATCATGCTCCCATAAGCCTTTCACTGCATAGAAGCTAACAATTTCATTCTTATTTCTTAGATACTTTCTTAGTAGTTCTTCGCTTCTTTGAACTGCTTTCTTTGTTTCCTGACTTCTAGCTTCATATAATGCAGACCATAAATATTTATCGGATGAACAAAGTTTAGGATAGTGCTCTATAACCATTTCTGAGATAGCTTCAATTAGCAAGGCACGCATCTCATCACTGCTAGTAGAGTCAAATTGGGAGTCTAGCCCTTCTACAACCTCTGGGTAAGGGAGAGCACGTGATATGGTTTTTAATTTCTTTGTATCGTAGTCTCCTTTTTCCAGTATGTTACATACTAAATTGTTAATAAGTGCTGTGCGAACAGACTCTGTTTGGTTCTCAAAAGCTCTTCTGGCATTTTCTTCACTTGCATTTATCAACAACCAAAGAAAAGTGGCACCACTCCGTTCATCTAGCAAACCTAGTGCAATTGTGTAGGCCGTATCCCATACCTTGTTCATCAATCGTTGTGTTAAGCATCTCAGTTGAGTTTCATCAACTTCGTCCAAAATTCGAGCATACTCAACACCGAGGAAATAATCACGAATAAGTTGATGCAGCCATTCAACAGAATGCCCATTTACTGACTTGATGAAATTAGCTGATAATATACCTCGCCATATTTCACCGAAAGTTACTGCGGCTGTGATAATTCCGCGAGTTTTTAGTATCTCCAGTATTTCTATTATTTGTTTATGTGCATAACGTTCTGGAAATCTCATTGAATAACCTGATTCGGTTGACCGAAAAGATAATCCACCCAATAGGTATTCATTTGCGAGTTTATCCACACCAATATTTCTACGAGCACCCTCACGATCTAGAATTCGATCAACAAGCGATTTAAGTAACATTACCCTACCGTCTGGTAGACGACTAGTTTGACGAAATACATCTAAATATATTTGCAGATATAATGGAATTCGAGTCAGCTGAACAGATTCAGTAATATCTTCCCAGACATCATCATCATGGATATGAAGGCGATCAAAAAACTCCTCTGATGACATTGAATATTTAGCAAAGTATGAGTTTGAATATTCAATTACCTGTTTCCTGTCTAAACGACAGATCTCATATATATTGATATCTGGCAAAGGTGGTCTGCATTCTTCGGTCGGAATTAAATTCGCATTGAAATCAGAACTTCTACATGCAATTACATAACTATTATTTCGGTAGGCTGATATAAAATTAGCAATATCCAAATAACATTCTGTATTATTTGCCCCCAGAACTTCATTGAAACCATCTATAAGTAAAAGGAAAGAACCACGCTTAAGATGCTGCTCAATAACTGATTCAGGTATGTCCAACAATGAAAACTGCTCTTGTAAAAGTTCACGACACTTCTTTGTAGGCGACCAGCTCTTTAGGCTAAATAAAACTGGTACGCTAGCATTGCCATCCTCGGTCAACAAGTGACAAAACCGTACTACAATTTCCCACAAAGAGGTGGTTTTTCCAGCTCCAGATTCACCCAGCAACATAGATATTCGACCTTTTTCAGGTATATCAACAACTGGAACTTTTGACAAAATCTCTGTTTCACCTTGCAGTCCCACAAATGTATCGATTTCTCTGTGTTCGGCTAATAGTGGAGTGTATTGTTCAACCCACAATTCGTGCAATCCAAGCATATAGCCAGCATATTGCTTTGGATCAAAATCCTGACAGGGCTTAAAGCCAATTATTCTTGAAGAAATATGAAATATATTTGGGTGAAGGCTTATCAAGTCTAGGTGGTGGTTATCTATAAGCGTTGAAATTCGTTCCAGATCATATATATCTAGCTCCCATCCATACGTTTGCTTAACTGCTCTCTTTTTCTCGTCGAATTTTCTCGCCGATATTCGAGAAGTGAAAACAAATACAAACAGATCGCATTTATGTGCATAACGACGTACCTTTTCCAGATCCTCGTTTAGTTTGCTTTCCCAATCTTTTCTAACGCTGTATGCAAACACCGTCGAAATAGATGTCGATTTATCGAAGTGAATGGCATCTCTACCCTTGTCACCGGTTCCGCCAAGCGGCTGGATGGATTTGTAGCCTTCACGTGACATAAGATCATGACAAAGCGACTCAAAACCTAAGTAGTCTGTGGCTTCCGTTAGGTCATATTTTGTTGTTTTTGATGCCATGCCACTAGCTTTCAGCTTTGATTAATATTTACTAAAGTTATCCATAAAAGAAAACGCACCTAATAACTGATTATATTGTTTCCTTATAATATCCCACATCTGTCGGTATAAAGCAAGAAAGCCCGATTTCCCAAAATCCGCGTTCTCAGCGATTAAAAATTATCTTTTCACGAAGTAATCCGCAGGCAACTGCTTTACAATTCCTTTTAATCGCAGAGAAACCAAAGCAGCGTTGACCTTGCCAGCTGAAATGCCGGTTTGAGTTATTATCTGCTCGATATGGACAGGTTCATTATTGAGACAATCAAACATCTTTCTCTCAACATCGGTTAAATTCAACTGCGAAACATCAAAGAGAGATTTTTCAACATTCTGAATGGATTTGCCTGTGGACTGTGAAACATATTCCTTAAAATCGTTTTGCAGATACTCAAATGCCTCAATTACATCCTCGACGGATTCAATAAGTTTAGCTCCCTGCTTGATTAGACTATGCGGCCCTTTTGAAAGAGGCGAATCAACCTTGCCGGGAATGGCCATTACCTCTCTATCGTTTTCGAGAGCCGCCCTTGCGGTTATCAGAGCGCCCGAACGAGACATTGCCTCAACAACGATTACGGCAAGCGAAAGACCTGCGATAATTCTGTTTCGAGGCGGAAAATTTTCCGCCAATGGTTCATATTCAAGGGGCAGTTCGCTTATGCAGGCGCCGTTTTGAGAGATTTTTTCAAAAAGCTGCTTGTTTTCAGGCGGAAATATCCTCGCTAAGCCGCAGCCCTGCACGGCAAAAGTTCTGCCGTTTGCACTCAAAGCGCCGCTGTGTGCTGCGCTGTCAATGCCTCTTGCCATACCAGATACTATTGTAACACCGATGCTCGCAAGCAAATGAGCGAATCGTGAAGCCTGCTCGCTTCCATAATAGCTGCATCTGCGCGAGCCGACAATTGCGATTGCGAAGCTGTCTGATTTTTCGAGAGTGCCTTTAATATAAAGAACCGGAGGCGGGTCGTAGATTTTCTTCAGCAGGACAGGGAAACGGTCATCTTCAATGTTTATAATCCACACGCCGAGCTTTTCAGCAAGGGCAATTTCCTTTTCAACATCAAATTTATCTCTTGTTCGGCAGATTTCCTCCGCCGTTTTTTGGCCGATGTCCTCGACCTTTGCAAGTTCGCCGGCACTTGCGCCAAGTGCCGCCTCTACCGAGCCAAAATGCTTCAATAGTCTGATAAAAATGGTCGAACCGACACCCTGGGCTCGAACAAGTTTGAGCCAATTTCGTATATTTGCTGAGTTGCCTTCCACTGCAGCCTCATAAAAAGAAGGAAAATTGTGTCCCTTTTTTATCCGATTTAGCATCAAAAGCAATAGAAAATCGCTGATATGAAAGAAAAAAGTAACAGTTCGATAGTAGATTTGGAGTTGCAACGTCCTAAAATATCTATCCCAAAAACAAAAAAATCCAAACATATTATTTATACATAATTATTTCAAAAATATAGACTTATATAAACAGATAAAAATGGATTTAAAATTCTGTTATTTATTAAAAATATGATTAAATTGACTTATGGCTATTATATTGCTATTTTAAGGGGTTATGGCTGTGAAAACAGATACAATTAAGAAAGCGGCTAAAGCCTCGTCTAAAGTCGAAAAGGTCAAGCTGGCAAAACAGTTCAAGAACATAAAACAGGGTCTTGAATATTTGTTCAGCCGGACGGACTATGAAAAGCAGACCCGCCTGCGCTACAATGTTACTACGTTCAGCCTTGAACGTATGGAAAAGCTGCTTTCGCTTTTAGGCAATCCGCATAAGAAGCTGGCAACAGCTCATATTGCCGGCACAAAGGGAAAAGGGTCAACAGCGACGATGCTTGCTCGGATGTTGGAGGCAAACGGTTACCACGTCGGGCTTTATACTTCGCCACACGTTGTCGATTTACACGAACGAATAGCGATTAACGGAAGAAATATCTCCGATTCCGAGCTTTTGGGTCTGATTAACCGTATTTACGCACCGGTTGAAAAAATGGCCAAAGATACTGCTAATATGCCTACGTTTTTTGAGATTTTCACTGCGATGGCGTTTATGTATTTTGTCGATAAAAAAGTCGATATCGCCGTGATAGAAACCGGTCTGGGCGGCAGATTAGACAGCACAAATGTTATAGAACCAGCTGTTGTCGGAATAACCAGCATCAGCATCGACCATCAGAACCTGCTGGGCAATACGATTGACTGCATAGCAAGAGAAAAAGCCGGTATTATAAAGAAAGGTGTTCCTGTCGTAACTGTTGCGCAGGACCCTGCCGCTATGAAAGAGATTAAAAAAGCAGCGCTGGCGGCAAAAGCACCGCTTACGGTAACCGGCAAAGACATAGATTTTTCGTATCGATTCGAATCTTCGCGCGAACACGGGCCGCATACGAGAATATGCCTGACAACGCCGACGAGCAAATTCGAACATTTAAAAGTGCCTCTGCCGGGCGAACATCAGGCACTAAACTGCGGCCTTGCCATAGCGATGCTCGATTCGCTCAAGGCCAGTGGGTATAAAATTGACGATAATAAAGCTATCGAAGGTCTTAAAGATATAAAGATGCCGGGCAGAATGGAGATAATCCATAATGACCCAAGAATTCTGATTGATGCTGCGCATAATGCGGCAAGCATCAAGGCATTGATTTGCGCTATCGGTCAGCATATACCTTACGATTCGATGATAATGATTTTCGGCTGCGGGCAGGACAAAGATGTCCGCGGAATGCTTGAACAGCTTCAGTATGGGGCGGACAAAGTGATATTTACCCGCAGCAATTCGCCAAAGGCGATGTATCCGCAGGACCTCGCCGATATATACACGGAAATCTGCGGTAAGATGTGTCAGACCGCAATGAGCCTCAGTGAAGCCATTAGAATCGCTTCGAGCGCTATCAGCAAAGAAGACCTCCTCTGCATTACAGGCAGCTTTTATCTCGTCGGCCAGGCAAAGGTAATGTTCTCTTCACGACACTTGCCCGCTGCAGGCACGAAGGCCTCGTAAAGATTAGGGTTTAGGGTATAGGGTTTAGAGGGAAAAAGAACACAGAAATCAGAATACAGGAGACAGAATAAAGTCCTAAGCACTAAACCCTAAATCCTAAGCAAATTCAAAATTCTAAAAAAAATAACGTCCAACATCGAACAATTGAACTTTGAACATCCAATTAAACGTCATACGGTTACGGTTCCGCCGTCGCTAAAAGCTATGGCGGGACAGGCAGAGATTTTGGACACGGTCCCCGCCTTCGCGAGGATGACAACATTAACACTGATTGCTTCAACTAAGGCATTTCTGCGGAACAGCTTAAATTCAAATTTCTAACCTCTTTGGTAAACAATCCCTAAGGGATAAAGTTTCCCACGAGGTTTGGAAATCTGAATTTTTGCCGAAAAGTCGTCAAAGTTGAAGCAATAACACTGCCGTTCTATAAGTTTGCCTTAAAGCAAAAATATAACGGCCCTTGTCCTATGGACTCTAAGGAGTTGAAACAAAACACGGTTACGGCACCGTTTTTAACCGCGGATTTCGCGGATTACGCGGATTCTTGAAGTATTTGGTATAGGGTATCTGGCGAAAAGAAGATTTGACAAAAAGACACAGGCGGTAGAAAATAAATAGTATACTGTTTATGAGGTAAAAAATGCATTATGATCCATTTGCCTATGATATAGATTCTCTGGGAATGATAGCGGAAATTGCTTATGAATTCCAAGGGACAGCCGAGGAACTTTCAGCATACAATTCTGATTACATTAATGAATATAAGACAATGCACAAGGAATATAGCCCTAAATGTAAAAAGATTGAGTTGTACGAAATGATAAGTTATTCTATTAGTGAGGACTTTGGCGAGTTTAGAGGTGAATTATGCAATCTGCTTTCAAAAATATATTACAATCACAAACGAATTTCAACTTTCAGACAAGAAAACCCTGAAATCTATGCTTTAATATTAGAGGGCATTGGTTTGCTTGAAACCGTTCGTCCTAAAAGCGATGAAGCCTTTCTCTTTTATGAAGTTTCTTTGGGCTTTCATGGCGATATAGAATATATGAAAGCATTTGATAAATATTACGGATCTGATAGATATTTTCGTGGTATTTTTGCAAATCCTAACCCAAAGCTACTCATCAAGAAAAATGATGAATTAACTTTAGCAGATTATCAAGAAGCGTTCCGAAGCATTTCAGATTTTATTGAGTTTGTTGAACACAACAAAGAAATAATATTCAACTTGAATAAACTTGCTTCTCAATTACTTGCCTATTGCAAGTTTGAAATGTGTAAAGAATTAGGAGAAAAGTCTAAAATTCAAAATTGGGAATATTACACATTTTACGATTTCTTGCAGTCTAGGAAAACCACGATTCAAAAAAAACCAATAACTCTCAGAGCTTTTATAAAAACTTATTGCAATTGCAAAGATCCTATGCCAAGACGTTTGGCGCATTGGCGAAAATGCCTAAATAATGAACATATGAAGGGAAATATTCAACTTCCAAAATGTATAGACGAAAAATGGAGTACAGGAAAAGCAAAATATTATCAGGCAGAAGACCTCATCGCAAATTGGCAAAGTTATCGTGATCATATAGCAAGCCTACCCCTACTAAAGTGACAGAAAAAGCGACAGAAAACGTGTAAAAAGTGACATAAGCGTCTCTGCCGTTTGGACAAATGTATTCCAGACTCTATATTGGCTTCAAATATTTGAGAATGATTTTTATTTTCATTTGGAGTCAATAACATGCAAAAAGAATTATTAGGAAACCGGCAAAATCTTGAAGAAATTGGAGAACTTCTATTCGAACTTTTGACAGCGGATATATCAGAGGTTCAAAGACAAATGGGATGGGTAATTTTTGAAAAAAAATTAAGACAATATTATTCCAAACAAAAAAACACAGATTCCCGCCCACCAAAGGCGGGTAAACTTCGCTAAAACTTCGACGCGATAATATACAAAAAACCGGGAAAAGCTATGGTTTTTAGGTCTGAAATTGGGGGTTTAGAGTTATTTAGAATTATCAGGAATTTTTGAGAATTATTAGGAATTTTTCAGTCTGTATCGTATATTATATATGAGCGGGTAAGACCTGTAATGTGCCTCGGGCAATTGATTCCGAAAGGGGCCAAAAACCCGGGGGAAGAGGGCATTACAGGGGCCGCTTTTTTTATGCGCATCAATATCACACATAGAATAGAAAATCGAAAGTAGAAAGTTGAAAATTGATTCCCTGTAGCAATCCCCTGTAGCAAGCCCAAAGGAGCAGCACTCGGGAATGACGACCCCCGCAGTTTTGCCCCCACTCTTGCTTCGCAAGAAGCTGTGGGGGCAAAACTAATCGCGGGGGTAAATATTTTTTACCATTTCTGCGTTGCGGAATATTCTACAGTCGCATTGGCATCGGCGGCAATATCAACTGTAAAGCGAGCGGTATTCGCATCCTTCTTTACATAAGGCTTGTTCGATTCATCGATTTTCCAGTTGACCCAGGGGGGAAATTTTTCATCGACGAAAACAGTAACCGGCGAATCCTTGCGGTTTCGCATCTCAATCGAGTGCTTCTCCCAGCGATAACGCTCGGCAACCTTACTGTCAACAAGTTTGTGCTCAACTGCGATATCGAATGCATCGCCTATATAAAGCGATAATTTTTCATCCTTAGGCGTATGGTCGATTAAATCCTCGCCGACAAATTCAAGCCCCGTTAGAGACAAGGCATCTGAGACGCCTCGACGCCCCTTAGGGGCTGTCTCTAACGGGGCGAGCATCCCATCAGTATCTTTCTTAAAGACCCGAACTTTGCCTTTTGGCAGAGCAATGCCAAGGCCGTTTTCCTTTTTGTTCTCAAACTCGAATTTCACCTGAACTTTTTTGTCGTTTTTACTCCGCTCATAAAGATATATCTTTTTTGCGGGAACGTTTTGAGCGGGAGTTATAAACTCAATCTGCTTAACCTCGTTATTATTTATAGTGCTGCTGCGCTGCAATGTATAAATGTGATACTCCATAAAAGCCTTTTCCTCAAAAGCCAGGGCCTCGGCAGCCATATCATATTTTAAGCCGGCCATTACTCTCATCGGCCGGGGTGCCTCAACTCGTCTGACATCGCCTGCGATAAGTTTAATTTTTGCGTCTTTGTAAGCTGCGCCGCTTTTATTGTCGATTGTTACCCAGCCGCTGATATCGAGGGCGTTCTCAGCGGCGTTCAGAATCGCTGAATAGTCCGCGTTCCAGCTAATATCAGAAGTGGTATATGTAACCTGACAGTTTTCTTTGCCGGCTGTTTCGGATTGAGCAAGCCAGACAAGCGTCGGCCTGGTAACCAACCCCTCAGGAAGCTGCGCCAGTGAAATATTTTCAACGCTACCCTCGCTGATTATTTCCAACTGTCCATTGTCGTTTTTAAGGATAAGATTATTGTCTCTTGAAGCCATAAGAACGCCGTCAATTTCTTTTCCTTTGTCGGCTCCGCTGCCTTTGATTGAGATATTGACGGCCTTGTCGATATAACGATTAAGGAGACTGAATGTGTTTACAAGGTCATATTCATAATTCTGTTCGAGGATAGAAATTTTGCCCGGAGCGCTGAGGCATTGAAAACTCACGCTGGCCGGCTCTATCGCCGATGCAACATCGGTAAATTTTATCGTGTTGAGGCCTTTGTCAAAAGATATGGGACGACGCTCCTTAACTACGCCAAAATTGTTGTTATAAACGGTTACCGCTACGGAATTGCCTTCCTGCGCAGGCTCTTTGGCCGCCAAAAGACAGGGACAAATAAAAAGAATCGCCAGAATTAAATTAAAGAATTTCGTTTTCATCCCATTAGACCTCCTTTCATAGGCGTAAAAACGGTTAAAATTTCCTATTTTTAGTATGCTAAATGGGATATAAAGCCAACAAGGTCTAACGGGATTCATTTTTGTATCTCCAAAAAAACAATTAGCCACAAAGGCACCCCGATGAGATAGTCAAGGACATCTCACGGGGTAAACTTCGACACAAAGCATTATAATTACTCAAAATTTAATATCCAGTATTACTTCGCGCCTTCGTGTTTTAGCGGCTCCGTCTGATTTGTTACGGAAAAAACCAGATTTTTCAATTCCTGAGCGGCGGGGTGACAGCCGAAATAATCAAGAATCGAAATAGTTTTCGCAAGATACTCCTGTGCGCGGGATTTCGCATAGTCAATGCTCTTTGATTTGTGCAGAATTGATATGATATGATTTATGTCCGCCTGCTCATTGTCAAACGCATCGAGAAGTTCGCTTTTTGCTTTAGAATCAAGAACGCCGAAGGCGTGAATAACCGGCAGCGTCAGCGTGCCGGTCAAACGGTCTGTGCCGGCGGTTTTGCCTGTTTGGCTTTCGGCGATGAGAATATCAACAAGGTCATCAATAATCTGAAAAGACATACCGAAATTAAGGCCGAATTTATATAAACGTTCTGCGGATTGCTCATCGGCATTAGACGCCATTGCGCCAAGTTTGCAGCAATTGGCAAAAAAAATCGCGGTCTTTTTTTCAATTATGTCGAGATACTCTTCGATACCAATGCTGAAATCACCACGACAGGCGTTCTGGAGCATTTCGCCGCGGCAGACTTTCACGGCAGTTTCAGTAAGCAGCCGATTGATATCGTCTCTTTGCAGAGACGCGACCGCCACAAAAGTCCTGCTTAAAAGATAATCACCCATCAAGACTGCTAAATTACTGCCCCACAGATTATTTGCTGTGGCCAGATGCCTGCGATGCGCGGCATTATCAATTACATCATCGTGCAGAAGCGTCGCGGCGTGTATCATCTCAACTATGCCGGCGATTTTGATATGAAGTTCAGCAGCAGGGCTGAACAATTTGCCAGCAAGAAGGACAAAGGAAGCGCGGAGCATCTTGCCCTGCCGTTCTTTGAGATAATCCATAAAAGGCGCAAGCCTGTCATCAGAACAATCGAGCTGCGAATTAAAAAAATCGTTCACCTTAACAAGCTCATCTGCTATAAGACGCGGGCGAACCGGCAATAAATTTTGTATGGCCATTTTATTTTGAGCGGCCATGAGCATAATCGAAGAATTTTTTGCGCAGAAGCTGCGTAATCTTTCCGGGTTTGCCGCCGGAAATCGGTCTGCCGTCAATTTCAACAACACCGACAACCTCAGCAGCCGTGCCGGTAAGGAATAATTCATCGGCAACGTAAAGGTCAAAGCGTGTCAGGTTCTTTTCGACAGTTTCGATTCCTTCACGTTTTGCAAGACGCATAACAACAGCCCTGGTAACACCCTCAAGCGAACCTGCCTGTATCGGAGGAGCATAGCAAACGGCGTTCTTTATGATGAAGACATTATCGCCGGTAGCTTCGGCAACGAAACCTTCGTGATTGAACATAATCGCTTCAGGCACGCCGGCATCGAGAGCCTCGATTTTAGCCAGTATGTTGTTGAGATAATTAAGGCTTTTTACCTGCGGCGGTATCGCAAGCGGATGATTGCGAATCGTGCAGGCGCTGATAACCCTGATACCCGCTTCGCAAAGTTCCGCAGGATATAACTGAATACTATCTGCAATGATAAAAACCTGCGGCTTTTCACAGGTAAACGGATTGATGCCCAGCGAACCGATGCCGCGGGTAACGACAAGACGAATATATCCATTAACAACATTGTTCGCCTTAACGGTCTCGACAGTAACATCGCCAAGCTCCTGCGGCGTCATACCGATATTCAGCCTCAGGACTTTTGCCGATTCATAAAGCCTATTCAGATGCGCATCAAGCTCGAAAATCTTCGAACTGTAAACACGAATGCCCTCAAAGACGCCGTCGCCATAGAGCAGACCGTGGTCGAAAACGCTTATCTTAGCGTTCGATTCGTCAACAAGAGAACCGTTAAGCCATATTTTCAACGCCATAAAAAACTCCGATATTTTTAACCTGCCGATACTCTGCCATCGGCAAGCTTTATCACCCGCTGGGCTTTGGCGGCAATCCGCTCATCGTGCGTAACCATTACAACCGTTTGGCCCTGACTGTGCAGCTTTTCAAAGACCTTCAGGATACCATTTCCAGTTTCAGAGTCAAGGTTTCCTGTCGGCTCATCGGCAAGAACGATTTGAGGCTCATTCATCAGCGCCCTTGCGATAGCAACTCTCTGCCGTTCGCCGCCGGAAAGCTGAAAAGGCCTGTGCCGAACCCTTTCCGATAATCCCATCTCGTCGAGAAGCCGGCGGGCACGTTTTTTGGCCGAATCAGAGCCGAAAAGCCAGCTTATTGCTGATGTGCCAGCCATCTTCGCCAGCAGGACATTTTCCAACACTGTTAATTCGTCAAGTAAATGATAAAACTGAAATACAAACCCAATTTTTTTATTCCTGAATTCATTGATTTTCCTGCCTGAAAAACCGGCAAGTCCCTGACCCTCGAAAAAAACATCGCCTTTATCGGGCGTATCGAGAGCGCCGAGGATATGCAAAAGCGTGCTTTTGCCGCTGCCTGAAGCGCCCCTGACGGCGACAAATTCGCCGCGATTAACCGACAGACTTACGCCTTTGAGGACGTCAAGCCGAATCGCTCCCATCTGATAGGATTTACAAATATCGTTACAGCTTAATATGCAATTATTTTTGTCCGTCATAACTGGTTCACCCGAAGAACATCAACACATTTTTGGCCTGAAATTTTGAGCGTCGGCAAAAGAGCGCCCAGCAGACAGGCCGCAACAGCACAGGCTGCAACAGCCGCCAGTAAAAGCGGCACAATCTTGTGCGGTATCTCGCCTATCGCGTAAATTTCCCTGTTCCACATCTGAAAACCAAATTTGTCAAAAAGCCAGCCTTCAAGCCTGTTTATATTCGCAAGAAAAACAAGTGCAAATAAAATTCCGACTGCCGCGCCAATAAGGCCAATCAGCAAAGCCAGTCTCATAAAAACTCGTAGGACGCCGAATTTTGAGACGCCAAGACTCTTGAGAATGCCTATGTCCTTGCTCTTGCGGTTTATAATCATATAGAAAATCACGAAAATAATAAAGACCGTAATTAGACCCACAAGCGCAAATAGTAAAATCAGCATTGTTTGCTCCTTTTCCATTGGGGCGATAGTTCCTCTTCGATAAGTCTTCCAGTCCTGAACGCGAACCGTATTAAACAATCCGGCATAAGCAAAATTGCTTTTTTCTTTTACAAAATCCTGCCAGAGAAGAGATACTTTTTCCGTGCAAAGGCCGATGTCGCAGCCATTTTTAAATTTTATCAAGATTGAGCTCGTTCTTTTTGCGCCTGCATCCATTCCGCAAAGAGTTTGCAGCAAATTATACGGAAGATAAACAACGGTGCTGTCGATTTTTGCAAGGCCGGAATTGCTGTTATCGCTGTAGAAAAATCTTTTTGAATTCGCGGAAAGCCCAGTGCCGGTTTTTGAAAGAGCACCCTTTGGCGTCAGAGGAAAACAGGTAACAAGATAAGACCACGCCGGCAAAAAATTCAATTGTCTGTATTGTCCGGACTTTTGCCTTTCGACAAGTAAATCGACTCCAAGAACGCAGCCGGGCAGATTGGCATCATACAAAGGCACAAAGGCAAGCCGCGGCGCATTTTTTCGATAATAAAGAGAATCAGCAAAATTCGTCGTTTTAATTTGCCGGTCTATATCTATGCCCATTAAATCGAGCGCGGCATTTTTGCCCGACGATTGCGACTCAACAAGACCGAATGTATTTATCACCGGCGCAACAGATTCGACAAAACCGGTCTTTTCAAGACGAGCCATAAACTCATCATAAAGGCCAAACCCGACAAGCGATTCGGTTGAAATAATGCAATCGGAAAAAAATGTGTGGTTCATATTCGTAAAATCGGTTACAAGGCCGTTCATCACCGTCATTACAACTACAACAGTAAAAACACACAGCGCAACGGCAAGAACGGCAAGAATTGTTATCCTGCGACGCAGAAAAAATCTAATTGGTAAAATTATATCGAACATTCTATTCGTATCTTAATATTTTTGCCGGAAAAGTTCTAGCAGCAGCAATCGCCGGCAGCAGCGCACCAAGCACAGAAGCTGCAACAGCCGCTCCGAAAAACCGCCAGGCCCAGAACCAGTTAAAATTATTCGGTATCCGGCTGAACATATAAATACTGCTGCTCCATAGTTTAAGGCCGAAGAAAAGACTAATCCATCGTTCCATTGCGTTCACATAATGCGTAATCGCATATCCAATACCAATACCTATCGATGCGCCGAGCAGGCCTGTGAAAAGACCGAAAATCAGAAAGATTGAAGCCGAGGTAAATGCTGAGCCGCCGACGGATTTGATTATCGCAAGGTCCTTAAGTTTGCCGGCAACTATCATATAGAAAATACAAAAAACAAGCACAATCACGCCTGCACTTATAACTCCGAATATCACCAGCAGCACACCCATCTGTTTGCGAAGCTCAGCGGTATATTGGCTCTGCCTGGCAACTGAAGTCATAATCTCTGCATCAGCGGCAAAATACGTCGGCCAGTTAAGTCTTTGCCCGGCAAATTCCGTCCAAATCCTGCGAACAACGGAAACAGTCTGCTCCGGATTGTAACCTGCTGCGCATTTTATATGAATAATATCAGCCGGCTTTGGATTCTGTTTGTTTAAAATTTCCGCCAATCTGTCTATCGGCATAAAGATAAATCTTTTATCTATATCATAAACTGAAGTGCGAACGACATCACTGATTCTTACTTTTGCCGATCGGCTTCGTAGTTCATTGGCCTGCGATTTTCCCTGGGCACTTCCGACTGTTACAACGGCATCATCGCCGATAAAACTTTTAACATAAGCCAAGTCGTATTCATCGGTTTTGTCGTCCGGCTCAGCAAGCAGACCGATGCCGACAAATACAGGTATTACTGTTTTATCTTCATTATCGAATTGCGGAACTGAAGGATTGTCTCCTTGCTTAATGAGATTGTTTTTCATATCCGTAACTTTACATCGGCTCGGCAAATCTATGCCCCAGATACTTACGGCTTTTACATTGCCGGGTCCGAAATGGATAAGGCCGTTAGTTGAGAGGACTGCGCTTGCAGCGGCAATTTCCTTTTCGCTGCTAAGTCTGTCAGCAAGCTCATCGCTGTGGTAAATTTCCTGCGGCGGGTCAAGAACTATATCGCCAAGATAATCGGCCGAGCTGGATTCGACCGCCTTGATAAATGCCGTAAACAGACTTGCGACAGTAACCAATAGCGCAGTCGACAGGGCAACGGCGACGATACTGAGAAAGACAATTTTTTTCTTTTTTAAGTATCGAAGTGCAAGGAAAAACTTCAGCATTTATCGTTTTCCTTTAAGAACATTGAACGTTCAATTTTCAATCTTATTTATTTTTCTGGCTTTAAAAGTGGGAACAAAATCACATCCCTTATACTCGCTGCGTTCGTAAGCAGCATTATAAGCCTGTCAATACCGATACCCAATCCGCCTGCAGGCGGCATACCGTATTTGAGCGCAGTTATAAAATCTTCATCAAGACTTCTGAATGTGTCCTCACCTTCATTCTCGCCTTTAAGCTGCGATACGAAGTTTTCATACTGCACCTGCGGGTCGTTCAGCTCGGTATAAGCGTTTGCTATTTCCATCGTGCCTATATAAAGCTCGAACCTCTCGGCATATTCAGGATTAGCCTTGCTTCGTTTTGTCAGCGGACACAGTGCCGCAGGATAATCGATTACAAAAGTCGGATTAATGAGATTTTTTTCCACAGTTAATTCAAAAAGCTCATTTATAACAATCTCATCTGCTTTTTGAGCTTCTTCCACACCAAGCGATTTGGCTTTTTTGCGAATCGATTGGATATCGCCAATTTCGCATCCGCCGTATTCTTTGAGCAACTCGCCGTAAGAAGCCTTTTTCCACGGCCGGCTGTAATCTATCTGTTTATCGCCATACTGCAATTTTACCCCGCCGCAATGTTTTTCAACAAGCAAGCTGACAAGCTCCTCGGTTAGCTCCATCATTATATTATAATCCGCGTAAGCCTGATAAATTTCCATCATTGTAAATTCAGGATTATGCCGGGGGCTTAAACCTTCGTTGCGGAAATTGCGGTTTATCTCAAAAACCTTTTCCATTCCGCCTACGAGCAGTCTTTTCAAAAACAATTCCGGCGCAATCCGCAAATATAAATCTATATCGAGTGCGTTGTGATGCGTGATAAACGGTTTTGCCGCCGCCCCGCCGGGTATCGCCTGCATCATCGGGGTCTCAACTTCGCAAAATCCCCTTTCCTGCAGAAAGGCGCGAATCGTCGATATTATTGCAATTCGTTTTTTGAATTTCTCCAAACAATCGGGGTTTGCCCACATATCGACATATCGCCTGCGATAGCGAAGGTCAACATCGGCAAGGCCGTGAAACTTCTCCGGCGGCTGCAAAAGCGATTTCGAAAGTATCGTTACTTTCTCGACCCATATTGTAAGCTCGCCTGTTTTTGTCAGGCCAAGCTGCCCTTCGGCACAAATTATATCGCCGAGGTCAAAAAGTTTTATCAGCTCCCATTGCTGCTCCAGCAGCTTTTTGCTCAGGCCGAGCTGAATTGTTCCGCTGCTGTCGCGCAGAGTCATAAATATCAATTTGCCTATATCGCGAAGAAGAACTATTCTGCCCGCGCAGGCTGCCTTTTGTCCCTCTTTTTTTTCATCGAATTTTATTCTGACCGATTGTGTCGATTCGACATTATCTATTCGCTGGCCGTAAGGGTCGATTCCGAGCTGTTTTATTCGCTCAAGTTTTTCTCTTCTTTGCTGTTCAAGTTTATTTGCATCCTGTGGTTCGCTCATTATTGAAGCCCTGCCTCAATCAATTTTGCTTTTGATACAAGAACCGCAACGGCAAGCTGAGGGTCTGCCTGCAGTGTCTCGGCCAAATTATGTTTTTTCAATTTTGACCTGCTCTTATTGCGGTTCGCTGCGACAAGCACGTCATTGTCTTTTTCAACGTCAATCAGTTTTTTGAGTTCTTCATTAGACATCTCGACTTTAACATTGGGGATTATTCCCCAGTCTTTTCTGCCTTTTTTCTCTGCTGATGCGCGGTCGCTGACTTTTCTGCCGTCGGGCAGATGATAATAAGCCATCGTGAATTTTATTTCCGCTCCGTCGCCTGGATAGTCGCTTATCGTTTGAACGCTGCCTTTGCCGTAGCTTTGCTGACCCACAAGAGTTGCCCGGCGGTAAGTATTGTCCGCAAGCGCGCCTGCGACAATCTCAGAGGCGCTTGCAGAACCGCCGTTAATAAGTATCACAATAGGATAATTCGGATGAGTCCCTTTTTTATGCGCAACCTCCCAGCTTTGAGGGCCGATTCTCGGCTGAGTGCTGACAATGACGCCGTTTTCTATAAACATATCGGCTATTTCCACGGCGCTTTTGAGAAAACCGCCCGTATTAAACCTCAAATCAAGGATTAACGCCCTCATCCCAGTCGATTCAAGAATATTCAGAACTCTATTGAGGTCGGCAGATGTGGATGCGGAAAAATTCGTAGCGCGGACATAGCCGATTTTTTCTTTTTCATCGACAAAATACTGCCAATCGCCCGAATCATTTCTGCGCCAGCCGCGAATGGTAGGGACAACGATTTTCGCCCTCGTAATTTCTATTGTTCGCACTTTTTCTTCAGTCGAACTGCGAACTGTAAGCACAACCTTTGTGCCCGCAGGGCCTGTGATTTTGCTTACCGCGCAGGTAATCGGCATATCTCTTGTGCTTTCGCCGTTGATTGCCTCTATTATATCTCCGGCATCCATACCTGAATAATACGCGGGAGTGTCGGGCAATAGACTTGCCGCCCGCAGCAAGCCGTCTGCTTTTGAGATTTCTACGCCGATGCCGGAAAATTCATTGGTCATACTTTTCTCAAAATCCTCTTTCTCTTTCGGCCAAACAATCATAGTATGCGGGTCGAGCGCGGATAATGCCGCCTCGGAAAAATGCCAGACTATTATCTGCTCAGGCAGATTTATCGTTGACAAATTCAAAGCCTGAACTTCTTCGAACAATTTGGTGAACTGGTCTTTATTCATGCCGGTAGGTTCTGAACTGTATTTTTTCCTTAATGAATCAAGTCCTGCAGCAAACTCAGGCAATTTGTCTTTTAAAAAGGTTATCGTAACTTTGCCGCCGGCAGAGTCCGGCAGAATTTCCTGCGGAGAATCGGCTGAAACTGTAACAGGGCTTTTGTTGCTGTCGCTAAACTGCAGAACATCCGCAAGATTGCGGCAGCGGTCAAATACCTTATCAGCCATATCGCTGTAGTAAAAAGGTTCAACATACCCGTATTCAAGAACATCAAGGCTGCGGGTGAACATCTGGGGTTTTACCTTCTGAAAGCGGTCGGAACACGCTTCGCAGGAATTGTCCGCTAATGAAGCCTCTATCAGCAGCTTTTCCTCCAGTCCCTTTTTTTTATCCTGTATTGTCTTATCTTCTTCGTAAAGAGCCGAAAGCCAGCTGTAACAATAAATAAGCGAATTAAGCCAGTTGCCTTTTGATTCGAATTCGCCGGCCGTTTTCCGTGCTCTTTCGATGGTCTTCTGAACAAATTTATCGGACAGAATCTGTTTTTTCTGCTCATCAGTCGCTAATTCATCAGCCTTGATAATCGCAGGAAATACTTCCAGCAGGTTAGGCTCATTTTTATCGGCAGCAGCCTTGAATTTTTCGAGTTCGGCAAACTGCTCATCAAAAGACTTTTTTTGCGATTGTTGTTTTACACTTTCAATTTTCTTATATTGCGAGATTACGCTGGAAAGTGCGGAAATATTTGGATTATTTGCGTCTGTTTTGCTTAATATCTGCCCGGCAACAATGAAATTGCCGTCGCAGATTTCCTGCACGGCTGATTTTATCAGCTCAGATGTGTTGCTGTCCGTCGGCTGCACAGATGATTCTGTCTGTGTCTGCAAAACCTTCGCAGGCTTCAACATCGCCACGGCAGCAGGAACAGGAACTATAATAGATAATAATACAAAAAAAACTATTATGTTTTTCTTCATTTACTGCTTTCTTTTTAATCTAAATCAGGACAAAAAAAGATTGAAAATTACGGATTGGAGAATTGTTACATTTAGCCCCCGCCGCTAAATAAATCTTCAATCTTAAATTTTCAATTTTAAATTTTTTACAGACACTCTTTCGCTTTGCCGCTGCAGCCCAGAACATCCAGCTTATGGGAAACCATCGCCTTGATAGCGTCTCGTGCCGGGCCGAGATAATTTCGCGGGTCAAACTCGCCGGGCTTTTCGGCAAATACCTGCCGTATTTTCGCCGTCATTGCCATACGAAGGTCGGTATCGATATTGACTTTGCAGACTGCCATTTTCGCAGCCTTCGATATGGCTGACTCCGGAACTCCCATAGCATCTGGCATTTTGCCGCCGTATTTATTAATGAGGTCTTTAAATTCCTTCAGAACGCTGCTTGAGCCGTGCATTACAAGAGGAAATCCCGGCAATTTGTCTGCAACCTTTTGTATTACGTCGAAAGCTATCTTGGGTTCGGACTTGAACTTGTAAGCGCCGTGGCTTGTTCCGCAGGCAACGACAAGGGAATCGCAGCCGCTTTTCTGAACAAACTCAATAGCCTGGTCGGGGTCTGTAAGATGACTTGCAACATCGTCATGACTAATGCCCTTGACATCCTCTTCAATGCCGCCAAGCTGACCAAGTTCTGCCTCAACGACAACGTTTCGTGCGTGAGCATATTCAACAACCTGTTTTGTTATCTTGATATTCTCCTCGAAAGGATGATGCGATGCGTCAATCATTACGGAAGTAAAGCCGTCATCGACACATTGTTTGCAGATTTCAAACGTATCGCCGTGGTCGAGATGCATACAGATTGGAATATCAGGATTTTCTGCAACTGTAACGTCAATAATTGCCCTCAGATAGCTCATTGATGCATATTTTCTGGCCCCTCTGGAAATCTGAAAAATCAGCGGTGCCTTTTTTTCAGCGACAGCGCTGATAATGCCCTGTGTAATCTCCATATTGTTGACATTGAAAGCCCCGATTGCATAGCCGTTTTTATAGGCCATTTTGAACATTTTTTTCGTATCAACTAATGCCATCTTTTACATTCCTTCCATAAATATAGATAAACTCTGCATTTACGTATAGTTAAGTAGCCGTCCCGGATTGTCGAGATTTTCCCGCTTCGATTTTTAGTAACCGCTGCGGTGTTCAGGCGAATCCAGACCCATATATCTTCTTGAGCCTAAAGACAGTTCACGGACTCCTTCCGGCCATATACTAAGGACTATCGCGGTGTTGTCAAGAGTGCGGTCTGCCCTATAAGTTAAAGCGTAATAGAGTCTGTGATATCGTCTGATAAGACTGAATTCGTTGTAGAGGAGTCCGCCCATTCCGAAATCATACTGCCAGCCGTAAGAAATCGTATAGCGAGGATTAAGTTTATATGTTATGGCAAAGGTAACAGCCTTCGAACCTTTTTTCTCATCAACCGTTATATCTCTCAAATATCGATAACCTAAATAATAGCTCAGATTCGGCCAGCAAAGGTGAGAATATCCTATATTGAACTGCTCAAGCTTGTTGTTTGTCGTGTCATAATTGAGGTCGCTCAGAATAGCTGTTGTGTCGCTTATACGCCAAATATAATCGGCATTTACACTATCTGTCTGCGGACCGAAGAGGTCGAAAGTTCTGAAGGTAGTGTCTAAATCGCCGTTGAAGATAGCCGGCGCTAAAGTGGCTGAAAGCGGCACAAAAGGTTTGTTCCAGACGGTCTTGTCAGGTCTCTTTATCTGTGAATTTTTGTCGCTGACCATTGTATATTCCACATTCAGCCGCATCCAGTCGAGAATCCTGCTCTTTTCGCCGACCCCGCGTTTGGTCTGCCATCGCTGTAAAACGCCGAAACTATACGTATTCTTCTGCTTGACAACATCGGAACTTTCAGCAAAAACAGCCGCATTCACATACGGCTTTACGATATGGCGAATGCCGTTGACATCCCAGAATCTCGAACGAACATTATACATCTTCCAGAATTGAGTTGATGCCCTTGTGCCGAATTCGCCGATGAAAACATTTTTCTCGCCGGCCTGCGAACCCGTGCCTTCGCCGATAGCCGCTGCCCGGTCAAAACCGTATCTGTCGTCATAGCCGTAAGTGCCGGCTATATACGGAACAATATTGCCGCGGGAAAATTTAAGCGGAAAATCCAGCTCGTTTCGGGTCGTTCCAAACGTAAAATATTCCTGCGAAACGTTCAGGGTATGATTTTCGCCGATTCGCTGACGATACCTGCCGAGCGAGCTGTCGCTGTATAACGTAAATTTATCGTTAAAAAGCGACTGCCCTGTCCGGTGATACTGGGCCGAAGGAAACTCTTCAAGCTCATCGGCAAAATTATTTATTCGCCATTTGGCGAGAATCGCAAAACCTTCATTGTCCTTGGTCCATTTCAAATGCGCAAGAGTTTCCTGACCTCTGCCGCCAAAATATTCCTCACGATGAAAAGATTCGAGATAATATTCATCTGAAATATAACTGGATTCCAGGGTAAGCTGCCAGTGTTCAGGCAAAAATTGTCTGTGCTGGAAATTCAACATACCTCTTAACGTTCTGGGAGGCTGAATGTCCTGCCTGGCTCTGCCGAGGTCGTCTTTACCTTCATCGTTAATTATATAACCGTTAATATTGCCAAAATAAGTTTCCCTTTTGTATGTAATATCGGCGCCTACTCCTGTGCCGCGTTTTGAGTAAGAATCAATCATAAGCCTCGAATCAACGCCTTTCGACTCGCGAAGGCCGAGAACCTTTGCAAGATACCATTCGGTTTCAATCGCTGTGCCGAAAGTCTTGTCTTGGCTTATTTTTATGCTCCTTATCGGGATATCGGAACCTTCAAGATTGCCTCGGAGTCTTGGCCACCAGAAAACCGTCCTGTTATCGAGTTTCAGTTTTACATTTCGCATATCGGCATCTAAACTCTGTCTGCCCAATTCGCCGGTCTTCTGGTCAATAGCCGTTGTGTCCGTTACGAAAACTTCTGATGCAGTCGCTGAAATGCGCGGAACATAAAACTCGCTATTGGTAAGCGTAACATCCTTAGCATAGAATTTATCCTCCGCAATCTGCCTGAGCCTGGCTGCTTTCAAATATATTGGTATGCCTCTTTGGGGGTCATAGTTGCGCATTACAGCGTTTATAACAAGAGCCTGTCTCCTCTGAAAATCATAATAGGTCTCATCGGAGCGTATGGTTCGCTGGCCTTCAGTCATTATTATATTGCCGCGGAAATAAACTGCCTTTACGCTATTGCCCGCAAGAAGACCTCCGGAACCGCTCGAACCGCCGCTTGAATTGCGATTGAAAAAAATAACCGCGCTGTCAGCCTGAAATTCCAATAAGACTCCCTGCTCATTCTGTTTCTGCCAGAGATAAAACCTGCTTAGTATCGTCGCGATGTTTGTTCCGTCAGGCAAAGTTTCATTCGTTATTTTCACCGGTTCAGTGCCGAGCCCGCTTATACCGAAAGGATATTGAATCTTTGGCACAGGAGCCTGCGGAACAGGTTTTGCCTGCTCACCGCCCGCTCCAAAAAATGTTGACATAAACCCCTGCTTGGTTTTTTTACCTTCGTTAGCATCTTTAACAGCAGCCGGTCTTTGAGTTTTCTGTGCCGCTGCTGTCTTTTTTGTTTTCCCCGCCGCAGATATTTTTCCCTCTTTTTTAACAGCGTTTGGTTCTTGAGCGTTTTGAATAACTTCCTGCTTTTCCTCATTCTGACTAACTTCTTGTTTTTCTTCGTTTTGACTAACTACTGGTTCTTCTTTCTGGACGGTCTGTGGTTTCTCCACAGGCGTCGGCTGTATCTGACCTGTAGCGACAAGGGCATCGTGATAGAGTTTTGTTGTGCGGAAATCCTCAATGGTTCTGTTTTCGGCGGTAGCGAAAATTTCGCCGGACACCGTAAAATTCGCAACCATCGACTCCACGCCAGAGACAACATTTTTATTTACTTCCAGTCCGCTTGTTTGCGAGCCTGCTCCTCTATCGACTGAAACTTTTCCCGCAAGATATACTTTAACTTTGTAATTTACACTGACAGTGCCTCGGTATTCCTCTGTCTGACTGTCAAGCCATACAATGGCCTTATCGCTTTTGAGGAGATTGTCGCCGATTGAAAGTTCAAATCCATCTGTGAAAGCAAGAATATTTTCAGTGTCGGAATTTTGATAGCTGATTAATGTTTTACCTTTTAGATGTAAATCTTCTGCCCCAAATAATTCTCCCTGCCCCGGCCCAGACGCCGCCAAACTTCCAGCAGTCAAAAAAACTATCAAAAGAAAAATTAAATAATTATGCCGCATACCTGCTTTTTTTTAAATTAACATCCTGTTAAGAAAGAAATTATAGCTGTAAGGTCGGCTAAATCCAGAAAAAACCTTTATAATAATACTGATAATGGCCATAATAAATTTAAAGTCCGATAAAATGCGGTTTTAAAGGGTTTTATAGTCTCAAGCCGATGGTTGACATATTGTAAGTTCTTGCTATACAATGCGATATATTAAGGAAGACTTATGGGCAAGGAATTTTCAGGTTATCAGAAAAAGGTCATAAAGGATTATTATGAGAATTTGGATAAAATCTCCCTGTCGAAATTGCAGGAGCTTGTAGGCAAAATTTATCTCGAACAGGACCCTGCAAAAAAAGAAAAGCTATGGAAACAGGTCGAGGCTGCTTTGACAAAGTTTAAAATTCCACCCGCTATCGTGCAGCATATTCTTCAGAAACGAGACGTTGTAATTCTCGCAAAAAATCTCAACGACTGGTCCCGTTAGAGACAGGTCATCCGCGATGACCGACATCCTTAGGATGTGTCTCTAACGGGACTGGCTTCGTTAGCTCTTATCCCAAATCTGATAATTGATTTTCAAGATAGCTCGCTGATATGCCATGTTCGTTGCCTGTTCCAATGCAAGCCTCTTTTATTGTTGCAAAGTTGACTGTAAATGATTATTATTACGCCCTCTAATGTGATTAACGTGTAATAATTCAATATTAAATTTTATTGTTAAAGGAACGAAAAAATGTATCTATTAGGATTCGATATCGGCAGTTCATCGGTAAAGGCTTCGCTTCTTGAAGCAAATACAGGCAAAGTTTTAGCCTCAGCAACAAGTCCAAAAAAAGAGCTTGAAATTATCGCTAAAAAATCCGGCTGGGCTGAGCAAAAGCCTCAAACCTGGTGGGACAATGCAAAAAAAGCCGTCGCTGAAATATTGGCTTCAAAGCACATTGACGCGGCGGATATACAGGCTATCGGCATTTCATATCAAATGCACGGCCTTGTTTTGGTTGACAAAAACAAAGAGGTTTTAAGAGACGCTATTATCTGGTGTGACAGCAGGGCTGTTGAAATCGGACAAAAAGCGATGAAGGCTATCGGCGAGAAAAAGTGTCTGGCGCACCTCTTGAATTCGCCGGGCAATTTCACCGCGTCCAAGCTCAAATGGGTCGAGGACAATGAGCCGAAGGTTTTCTCGAAAATTTACAAGATGATGCTGCCGGGCGATTACATTGCGATGAAGTTGACTGGCGAGATAAAGACCACGCCTTCGGGACTTTCTGAAGGGATAATGTGGGATTTCGCCAAGCAGGGATTAGCTGATTTAGTGATGAAGTATTATAAAATTCCGCAGGACTTTGTCGCTGATGTTGTGCCGACATTTTCGGTTCAGGGCGAATTGACGGCCCAGGCCGCCAGGGAGCTTGGCTTGAAAGCCGGCACATTGGTTACCTATCGTGCCGGCGACCAGCCTAATAATGCTTTATCTTTGAATGTTCTCAACCCCGGCGAAGTCGCCGCCACCGCCGGAACATCGGGGGTTGTTTATGGAATTACGGAGAAGACGAAGTTCGACCCGAAATCGAGAGTCAATACCTTTGTTCACGTCAATCATACAAGCAAAAAACCGAGATACGGCGTTTTGCTTTGCCTCAACGGCACCGGAATCCTCAATAGCTGGCTCAAACACAATACCGGCACAAATGATTATAAGGAAATGGATGCACTGGCTGCAAAATCGCCCGTCGGCTCGGCAGGCCTTGCTATCCTTCCTTATGGCAACGGCGCAGAACGAACCCTCGAAAATCGCAATATCGGGGCCTCAATCCATAATATGAGCTTCAACGTCCACAGCAGAGCCCATCTTCTAAGGGCCGCTCAGGAAGGCATCGTTTTTGCCCTTAACTACGGCCTTGAAATAATGGGCAGCGTCGGCGTCAAGGCCAAAAAAATCCGCGCAGGCAACGCAAATATGTTCCTCAGTCCATTGTTCGGCCAGGCTTTCTCCTGCGTCAGCGAATCGGTTGTCGAGCTTTATAATACCGATGGCTCTGCAGGCGCGGCAAGAGGCGCTGGGATAGGACTTGGCTTTTATAAAGATTGCTCAAAGGCGTTTGAGGGGTTAAAGAGCACGAAAAAAATCGAGCCGGACAAAAAACTTGTGCCGCTGTATAAGACAGCTTATCAAAACTGGCTCAGCGTCCTTAAAAAAGCATTTTAAGAAAAATTAAATAGACCGATATGGAATCTAACAAACCCGACTTCAAAGTCGGGTTTTTTTATAATTTTATCCGAAAGCCCCCAACTTGGAGTTTACCCTCGAGGGTTAGGGGGTCAGTCCGTAATTGTGTTATTGACAAAAAGACCGAGCCTATAGAGAATAGAACAGATAAAATATATTTTAATACAGGAAAGTTTAAGCATGGATTGGTCAAAATTAAGGCCTTGGAAGAATAGTAAAAACCTGGCATTTGAGGAAATTTGTTGCCAGTTAGCACGTGCAGAATCAATTTCTGACGGGGTAAAATTCATGAAAAAGGAAGCTCCTGATGGAGGCATTGAGGGATATTGGGACTTAAAAAATGGTGGACAGATTGGGTGGCAGGCAAAATTCTTTACTTCTCAGCCCACTGCTTCTCAATGGGGGAATATAAAAAAATCTCTTGATAATGCCTTGGTAAGCCATCCGAAACTTATAAAATTTATAGTTTGTTGTGCCGTTGACCTTAATGATAAAAGCATAAAAAAATGGAATGATTATAAGTCAAAATGGTCTAATGCAATTAAACAAAAAAGCAATCGCGACATTGAATTTGATTATTGGGGCACAAGCGAAATAGCAGACAGATTAATGAGGGAGCAACACCGGGGTAAATTGCTATATTGGTTTAACAAAGACATCTTAAGTTTTAAAAGGATGAAAGAAAATATTGATGATATTATTGCTAATGTCGGCCCCAGGTATACTAAAGAATTAAACATTGAATTAGATATTGCCAAATATTTTGAAGCATTAGGAAGGACTGACATTTTTCATAATCAGCTATTAAAAAGATTAGGTGAATTTAAAAGGGCAGTTTTAAATGTTCATTATGGCGAGACTGAGTTTTTAAATAAGATTGGAGGAATACAAAATAAGAGTGAAGAATTTTTTAGGATGTTTTTTGAATTTGCAAGTTCTGCAAATTCACTCCTTGATGTTGGACTTGTAAAGCAACTTGCCCGAATCGTTAAAGATCTTCTTTGGAATTGTGAATCGGAAATGAGAGAAAGGAAACACGAAGAACAAAAGAAGTCCGGGCATGGTGATGATTCATATTACCGTTCCGATAAATATGATAGCTGGATTTATTATTTGCGAAATGCTTATGACAAATTGGGTGAATTGTATCCATATATTGAGAGTGAATTTTTACCATTATCTGTTTATCCGAATATGATATTAACAGGCAAAGCAGGTACAGGTAAGACTCATTTGTTATGCGATGTGGCGAGAAAAAGAGTGGAAAATGAATATCCAACGGTTCTTTTATTGGGAGAGAATTTTACTGATGACGAACCTCAGATTCAGATAATTAAGCAACTCCATGTCCAAGCTAACGGCAAAGAGGAATTTTTAGGCATGTTGAATACAGTAGGGGAAGCGTCAAATTCCAAAGCATTGATTATGATTGATGCTATAAATGAATCCAGGCCGAAAGAATTGTGGATTAAACACTTAGCAGGCATGTTTACTGCTATTAATAGATATCCATGGATTGGCTTAGTTGTCAGTGTCCGCGGTTCTTATTATGATTACTTAATTCCGGAAAACATGAAGAATTCGGACAAAGTAACTATTATTGAGCATCATGGCTTTGAAGGCGCAGAATACAAAGCAGTAAAAAGCTTTTTTGAGTTTTACAAAATTGAATATCCCTCAATACCTTTATTGAACCCTGAATTTTCCAACCCGCAGTTTCTTAAAATAATTTGTCAAAGCTTAAAAAATTATGAAATAAGAAAATTTCCACGCGGCTATAGTGGCCTATCAAGAATATACAGTTTCTTTATTGATTCGGTAAATAGAAAATTATCATCAGTTGAATATATAGACTATGACAAAAGAACAAGGCCTATCCACAAAGCAATAGACTTAATAGTGGAGTCTTTTATCAAAAAAAACAGGCCTTATTTGTTTTTTGAAGAGATTCAGGCAATTATGAAGGATGTGCCTCTTGAAAAGGGATTTTCAAAACTTCTTGGATATTTAGAATCAGAACAGGTAATCAATAAAGATATGTACTACATTGAAAATGAGTATAAAGAAGTTTTTCGTTTATCTTATGAACGTTTTTCTGATCATCTTACTGCAAAACATTATGTTTCCAATTTTATTGATGTTAAAGATCCGGCTAAATCCTTCCAAGCCAATGAAAATCTAAAAATTATTTTTAAGGATTCTTCTGCTTGCTACTTGAATAAAGGATTAATAGAAGCTTTATCTATTCAGGTGCCGGAAATATTTGGTCATGAGCTAATGGATTATGTGCCGCATCTGAAGGGAAATAGTGCAATTACAGAAGCATTTTTTGATAGCATAGTTTGGCGAGACCCAGAAAAAATATATGAATCTACTTTAAAGTGTATTAACAGTTGTTTGAAAAGCAAGGAGGGACTTAATTCACTCTTTGAAACTTTAATTACCGTTTCATCAATAAAGGAACACCCATATAACACACATTTTACCCATACTTATTTAATGAAATACCCATTAGCTGAAAGAGATGCTTCTTGGTCTATCTATATTTTTTATCATGTGGGCGAGAAAGGAGCAATTGACCGGCTGATTGATTGGGCATTGTCAGATGAGGATAAAAGCCGAATTGATGATGAATCAATCTATTTGGTTGCAAAGATGCTTGCTTGGTTTTTGACTACTTCCCAGCGTTATTTAAGGGATTGGTCAACCAAGGCCATGGTTAACCTGCTAACCAACAAAATTTATTTAATTAAAAGATTATTAGCGGATTTCGAAAAAGTTAATGACCCTTATGTTTCTGAAAGATTATACGCTGTTGCTTATGGTTGTGCGATGCGTACGTTGGATATAAAATCATTACAAGATTTGGCTCAGTATGTTTACGATACTATTTTCAAGAAAGGCTGCCCGCCGGTACATATTCTTCTTAGAGATTATGCCCGAAATATTATTGAATTGGCATTGCATTATAAGCTTACAATTAAATGCAATATTAAGAAAATCAGGCCTCCTTATAAGAGTGAATGGCGAGAGGATTTTCCGGCTAAAAATGAATTAGAGAGTAAATATTGTCATGCCCCAGCTAAAGATAATGAAACCTTGGAGTCAAAAGCCCTGCATCGTTTATACTGGATTGTAACAAATGATTACTCAGATTTTAATAAACATTATATAGAACATACAGGATGGTCTTCTCGGAGACGCGGCGAACCTAAAAAAGTTTCACGAAAAGAAAAATATGAAATGTTTATTTATTCTTTAACGGATGAACAAAAAAAAGCATTTAATAGCTATAAGGATTTGAGTTCAAAAAAGCTAAGGTTAATAATAAAAGGATTTGGGATTCCAGATAAGAAAATAGAAATCGGTGAGGATATAAGCGAAGAAGAGGTTAATAATGCAGAAAAACTATTTTTAGCATCTTTAGACGAAAATAAAAGGAAGCAGTATGAAGAATTTTCGTCTTATTTACATAATATTAATGCAACTGAATATGACCCATTCAGCAAAGATTTCATTGAGGCATATATCTTCAACAGGATTTTAGAATTAGGTTGGAGCCCCAAATTGCATTATGAGTTTGATGAAATGCGTCAAAGATTAAATGATTATGATTATCATAGTGAAAATAAGCCTGAAATGATATCACAGAAATACCGCTGGATAGCATTGCATGAATTCTTGGCAAGACTAAGTGATAATTATGAGTATGGCGATGGTTTTGAAGAAGATGATAAATATTTAGGGCCTTGGCAGAGATATTATAGGGATATTGACCCTTCATTTGTCAAAAGAAAGATCCCGGATAATGGGAAATATTGGTGGTTTACATATAGTTGCAATTCATGGAAAAGATTTGAAAATGATGTGGATTGGATTCGAAGTAAAGATGACTTGCCTAACTTTGAAAAAATCATAGAAGTTACTGATTCCCATGAAGCAAAGTGGTTAAATTTGGATTGTCATTTTAACCTTGAAGAGCCATATCCTCCAGAAGAAGATAAATACAAAATTGCCAGAAAAAATATATGGTTCTTTTTTCATTCCTATTTGGTTCGAAAAAAAGATTCGGACAAGTTATTTGAATGGGCAAAAACACAGAATTTTATGGGGAGATGGTTGCCTGAAAAAGGTAATGGAACCACATCGCTGTTTTTTGGTGAATTTTATTGGTCACCAGCTTTTAAATATTTTAATACCCCGTATTATGGCAGGGATGTTTGGATTAAGAATGAATCTCGTTGGCATTCTTTGCCTGTAGACGTAGCTTTGACAACAGATAATTATTACCGGGAATCAGGGCGAGACTGCTCAATTATGAATAGCCTAAATATTACATTGCCGGCACAAAGGCTTGCAGAAAGTATGCAGTTGTCTTGGAAAGGAAAAGAAGGACAGTGGTTTGATAATAATGACATAGTAATTGCTGTTAACCCTATCGTAGAATATGGAGGGCCAACTTCTTTTCTGCTTAAGAAGCAGCATTTAAGACTATTTTTGGATCAGAATGAGCTCGACATAATATGGGTAATGCTTGGAGAGAAGAGAAAATTAGGAGGGGATGACAAATTTTTTAATCGTTTGATATTAAACGGCGTTTTTAGGATGAAAAATGATGGAAATTTTGAAAGCTCTTACAACTTTATTCATGAATCCTAATGATTAGAATTTAATTTTTGAACAATGTTAAAACCATTCGAAATTTGATCAATTATTAGTTATCTTATCCACAAGCCGCCAACTTTATGTTGGCGGTTAGGGAAAATTCAAAACTGCAAACTCTCCATGATATATTTTTGCCGCCTCATCGTGAGCCCTTGCCGCATCTTCTTCATTCTCGAATCTTCCTAAATATTTATACGTTCCATTGTAAAATATAGATGCCTCCCATTTTTTCCCTCTTTTACGATAACATACTCCCCTGTATCTGGAACTGCCGCTTTTGCCTGTTGGCCTGTTGAAGCTGTTTTGAGAATGTGTCGCAATTCGCAAATTTCTTTTTGTGTTATCAAGGCCGTTGCGGTTCCTGTGGTCGATAACTTTGCCTTCTGGCCCTTTCATAATCACTCTGTGCATATATAAAATTTTCCATCCATCAACGCAGCCGGCGTATAATACGCCTTTTCCCATTCCGCTTTCCACAAGCTGCCATGGATATTTAGATAATTCCGGATAATCTTCCGGGTCAACTTTTGCAAACTTTGCCGCAGCAAGGTTTGTCTCGCCGAGCCTTGCCTCGGCGGACTTTCCGCCAATAAGTTTAATCTTGCGGAATGGATAGCCGAATTTTTTCTTTCTGTATCGCAGCAGAAAATAGACAACGACATTTTCGATAATTGCCGGAATTTTAATTTGAAATTTTAAATACATTTTTGTCTCCGCTTTAATATCCCCGCGCTTAGTTTCTGCAAGGAAACTGCGGGGATCAATTTTCATTTATCACTTATCACTTTTCGTTTTTAACTTTTCACTCATTTAGGACATAGTATTTCCTCTTCAAAAAAGGGATAATTAAAGGAAAATGTCATTCCCGAGAATGCACTTCTTTGAATTTCTACAGGGAATATCCAGATTTGCTTTGTTCTATTCCCGTGCGGAATAGGAACTTACGTTAAAATATTAACTTTTTACCTAACTGTATGAATATTTTATCAAATGGCGTAACAAATGTCAAACAAAAAAAAGATTTTCTTTAAAATATTTCTTTATTTATTTTAGTTTAAAACTGGAGTTTACCCCGTGAGATGTCCGCCCGCAGGCGAGACTTATCTCATCGGGGCGTTTTGGTCGAATTTCGACCAAAGTTCGACCAACGCGATTTTGTAAGTGCCTGTCAATAAAGGAGAAAAATTTTATTATTTTTTTCAGGCGCGCAAGTTTTTTCTTGCGCGCTTTCGACCAATATGGGACATTTACACCCCACTTTTACTGGGGTTTTTACGGGATAGCCCGTCATCTTAAATTCGCAAGCTTGCCCGCCACAGCCCTTGGCGACAGCGGGTTTTTTCTGGAGTTCACCCCAGAGTTTATCCCTGCGTAGGCAGGGATAGGCAGAGGCGATTTCGACCAATACAGGACATTTAGGCACCGGTTTTGTTAAGGATAGATTAAAAAATCTGTGAAAATCCGTGGAATCCGCGGTTAAATTTCAGGCGCAAAAAAAACCGCTGTTTTGCAGCGGTTTCTCCTCTTATTTTTCATCTCTTGGTTAGGGGTTATAAATCGTTATCCAAACTATCCTGAGAGGATATTGCCAACTGTTTTCTTTTACGCTGGTTAATCGTCCTTACCGGCTGATACCCCGTCCGGCTTTCATCACAAGCAAGCCGGACAGCCTCAATAGCGTCTTTGGCAAAAAGGTCTGCTCCGATTTCTTCCCACAAGCCATCGGCCCTGCCGAACACGCCGCCGGAAAGCATTATTTTCATCTGCGGCAGCGCGTTAATTTCTCTTATCCGGTCGATTATGCTGCGAATTTCCGCGGCCTCGGCGGGCTGAGTGCCGTAAATTACGAGAAAATCCGGGCGAAATTCGTGCACGAAAGCAAGGACATCGTCATTGCCTAAACCGCCGCCGAGAAATCTCACATCCCAGCCTGCGCTTTCGAACATATCAACTATCATTTGTCCGCCAAGCTCGTTTGTTTCACGCATTGAGCTGCAGACTACAACTTTTTTTTCTATCCTCGGCTGACGCGGGAGTTTGTTCTGGAGCTGGTCAACTATAGTGCGGTTTATGCGGGCAGCAAGATTTTCCTGAGCGGAGGTGATTCTCTCTTCGCGATAAAGTGTATCAATTTCCATCATAATGGGCCAGATACAATCGCTATAAACGCTGACTATCGAGGCACTGTTTCGGTGAAGAATTTCCTCAATTATGCCCCTGCACTGCCTTCTATCGCCTGTCAAAAGAGCACCAAGATATTGCTGCAAAAAAATCTTGTCTATCATTTGTCAGTCTCCAAACGATGTTAAAAAAATAAAACCCAATCCATTGCCTTGCCAACAGTTTCCTAAATTACCCTTTTTAATATAGCAGATAAAATGTTAAAATAGGTAATCTATAATAAATATCGGGAAGGTGAATTTAAAATCTTTAGTTAAAATAGGTAAAATTAGAAAATTTGGTAAAATTATTTTTGGGCAATTAAGTATAACTTCATAACTTCTTATTTTGCAAGGTATTATGAGAAAAATTACGCAGCCACTAAGGCATAAAGGCACGAATAAAAATCAGCCCCAGAGGACAGGAGACCACAGAGATTTTTTTCAGATACGGATTTTCACGGTTTGTTTCAACAAGTCCTCCGCAAAGCGGAGTTCTTAGTGTTCAAAGTAAAGGCTTTGCTCAAAACATGGTTTTTGCGCCAGCCAGTTTGCTTTTCTCACAGGCTGAAACAGCCTTTGTTGAAACAAAACACGGCTATGCGGTTACGCCCCTCGATTGCGGTCGATAGCAGGATAAAAGTGTTTGATTTATAAGGGGTTAGAGGATAGAAAGAGGTTATCGGTTATAAGTTATCAGGAAACAGGAAGATATAAAAGTTTTGAATTTTTTATCAAGAATCGATTATTATGAGCCACGGTAAAGAATTTGCTCTTAAACACAGATGACTCTGTGGCGCAGAGTGACAGACATATTTGTGAAATAGTTTTTAGTCCGCTTAGGGATGGCTTACGCCATTTTGAAATTTTAGTTTTAAGTTTAGGAAACGGCCGTCTGTCTTCGTCCCTGAGGGACTACGACGCGACAAGAAAGATATGGATTTCAGAGGGGAAAAGAGATAAAATCAGCCAAAATTCCAATTTTTTGAGGCGGAGTTCAAAGGAATGTCGGAAAATTTGAAGGATTTGGACAACCTGAAACCTATCGACCATGCTGTGGTTGCCAAACCCCATACGCCGGTTTACAAGATGCACAGGTATTTTGCAAGGCGGCCATGGAGCGTTTTTCGGTCTCTTATTGAGCATTACTCCAATCCGGGAAGTATAATCCTTGACCCATTTTGCGGCGGCGGCGTTACTGTCGTCGAAGGACTACGACTCGGACGAAAAGTCATCGGCGTAGATATAAATCCTTTGGCTACGTTCATCACCCGCATGGAAGTAATTGATGTTGATCTTAATGAACTCAAAACTGCCTTTGAGCAAGTCGAACAAGCTTGCCGCACAAAAATTGAAGAATTGTATATGACCAATTGTCCGAAGTGCGGCGAGAAAATCCCGGCGGACTGGTTTGAATGGAGTAACGTTGTTGAATGCAAGGAATGCAGTAAGACAGTAGAGCTTCATAAGGCCGAACGAGTGGGAAAGGGTGAGAAGATCGCAGGCGTATCAGCGGGCAATTACCGATGCTACCACAAGGGGTGCAAGGCCGAGTGGCGTCCGTCAGAGTGCAAGCGTCTTGACGACATATTGATAGGCGTTCATGTTATTTGTCCAAAGTGCCGTCACAAAGGCGAGTTCCCGCCAACGGAGAAAGATGTTGAACTTGCGCATTCTGTTAAAACAAGTTATCAAGAACGGATTAAGCAAGAAAATCTGTGGCATCCATCTTTGGAGATGCCTGATTGGTGGGACTTAAGGCGACCATATAATGCACATATTAAACGTTTCGATCAATTCTTCACAGCTCGAAATATTTTGGCAAATGCACTTCTCGCAACATTTATAAAATCAATGAACATAGCTGAGGAAATTAAAGGTGTTCTCTGTTTAATTTTCAGCGGTTCTCTCAGATTCACCAACCGAATGGTATGTCGAAATGAAGCTTGGCGTGGTGACAAACCATTAGAATGGGCTAGCGCAACATATTGGTTACCTGAAATACATTTAGAGGTAAATGTTTGGGAGGCTTGGAAAAATCGACTTCGATCGGTGAGAACTGGCAAAGAATATTCCAAAAAAGAAATTGGTAATAAGTGCGTGACGGGAAAGACCTACGAAGAACTACAGAGCACAGGCACAGCATTCATTTGGACTGGGAGTTCTACAAAGCTGCCCTTAACTGATAATTCGGTCGATGTTGTGATTACGGATCCGCCATACGGAAACAACGTTCTTTATGCAGAATTGTGCAACTTCTATTGGGCATGGGTCGGCGGGATTCTTGGGCGGAATGGTCTGATTGATGATACGAAAGAAGCAGTAGTGAGCAAAGAACATAAAAAAGGTCTTGCTGAATATAGAACGCTGCTTTACGAAGTATTCCGTGAATGTCATCGCGTATTGAAGCCCGGTCGGTGGATGGTAATGACATTTCACAATAAGGAATTCAAGGTTTGGAATGCTATCCACTTGGCTGCGCATGATGCGGGTTTCAGACTTGCCGAACACGATGGGATGATTTATCAGCCACCGGTCGCCAACTACACGCAAACAATCCAGACCCGACGAAGCGGTTCGATGCTTGGCGATTTTATTCTGTCGTTTCAGAAGGTGGCGACAGAACCGACTTTCAAGCAGATTGAGCATGCTGAGTTAGGGAAACAGATTGAGCGACTGGCAGCGGAGGCAGTTCTTCATCACAAAGAGGCGTCATTATCACTGATTTATATGAAACTGATGCCTTGGCTACTTAACAGTAATCTTTTAGACAAGATAGGCGAAAAAGAGCTTGTTCCGTACTTAAGCAATAATTTCGAGGAAAAAGATGGCAAATGGCGTCTGAAAGCAAGTCCCGGCGACGAATTGAAGCAGGCACTTGAAGAATACAGCAGGCAGCACTATAAAGCATCTTATGAAGAGTTAGACTTTGTGCCGGTGGAAGCAAGGATTGAGTATCTAATACGACGATTGCTCTACTCACGGGGATTTGCGACGCAGGATGATATTCTTAATACCATTTACGAAAACCTGATAAATTCCAATATGGCCGAAGCACGGGAAATTCAGCAGGTTTTAGGCAGCATAGCCATGTTAATGCCGATTTCACAAGCTGCAGCGGGCAAGGTAAGCAAGGGCAAAGCGGGTCGAAAGGTCTGGAAACTAAAGGAAGATATCGACCGAGAGAAGCTATTTTCAGAAATGAAAGGAGATGTTAAATATGATCTTGCCACAACTGAGGAATCGGACCATGATTTGGCGATTGCCAGATTAGTGGAAATGGCGGGATTGCGGAAATTAAAGGCTCATATCGGCAAGACGGAGCAGATGAAATATGCTGAATTTCGTAAATGTGACGATTTGCCGCAGCAGGTTAAGGGAATGCCGAAAGCTGCGCGTGATATTATCGAACAGATAGATGTTTTGTGGCACAATGGGGGCAAGGGTATTGTGGCCGCGTTTGAAGTTGAAAGAACGACCACTATTACCAGCGGGATTGACAGATTCAGAAATTTATTGACCGCTGCGCCGGAGTCAGAGATTGAATTATATATAGTTGTGCCAAAATCGCGCGGCAACGAGGTGCGCAATAAACTTGGGTCTCCGGCTAACCGAAAAGACGGATTGCACAAGAAAATCGGGTATATCTATCTTGAGGATTTGGATATCCGACACCCGGATGCAGCGGTTGACATTGAGAAGATAAAACACTTTATCAACGGGGGGCAATAATGAATCTGTCTCCAGACCAATTACAGGAACGGCGCGACCTTCTGCAATTATGTTTAAATATGAGCATTATTCAGGCACAATCATACGCAAACAGCCTGAGCGAAGAAAAGTTTATGGAGGCCATAAACGGCACAACTCGAAATATGCTGGGAATGAATATGAAACCTCCGGCAACTTTTCCCGACAATTATTTCGGGCAGTATTATACCATTCAGAACGGAACTCTCCGAACGGGAAATGTCTGGAACCAGTTAGAGCTTGATATCCTGCAATGCCTTACGGCTGAAAGAGAAGCTCGAGAAGTGCTTGAGTATTTCCTTAATCAGCCGGGATTCAAAGCCGATTTTACAGTAATCAAAGCGAGATTCAGACGTTGGAGAAATACGCTGGATAGCTTGCTGGGTTTTAAGCTTATTCGAAAACTGCCCGGTACCGCAAAGGACGTAACGACATACGCACTTTATGCAGAAATGGTTTCACTTCTGCGGCGCGTATTAGCTTCGCCAGGCAGTCAGGAGCTGCCTGTTATCAATTCCGAGGCTGCACAAGCGGAGTTGGCTTTTGTGCAGCAGATGGAAAAAGAGTTCGAAGAATACCTTCGTGATGTGCTTGATAATCGGCTTGACGAGACATTGGAATTCGGCCGTGAAAAGATGAGTATCACTTTGGTTACTCATTATCTGGAAGAGCTTTTTGGGCCGATGCTGTATTTCGATGTTTTGCTGGCTTTAACTCACCAATACGGAATGACTGCAACGGAGATAATCAATCCGGAAGGGACGAAGGCGGGCAATACAGGTTTCCATTTAGCCTTATTTGGCGCTCCCGGCACTGGTAAAACTTTTTCTGTCAAAGATTTGATGCTGGGCGATGAAACAAAGAATGTACGCGCTCATGGATTACCGGGTTTGAACAGATACTGCGGAGGTATGACTCCGGCAAATTTCATCAGGATTGGAGAAGCCTACCAAGGAAAACGATTTAATTTTGTGGTGACCGAATTTAATGACTGGTTTCGTTATAAAGGTATGGTCGAACCTCTCAAATTAGCATTGGAACAGGGGAAAATTCGTTACGAAACCAAGGTGGAGACGATTGGACCCTATCAATTCAGCTGCTTTTTTTCGACAAATTACAATACTGATGTAAGTAAAAATATCGGATACCGTGTTACCGTAGCAGATCCGAATTTCAACGCCATAGAAGATAGAATGCTGGTGCGTATGCATCGTATGACCAAGCAGCGTCTTAGGGAATTATCCCGCAATCAAAGAGAATTGGCTATGGGCAGGCTGCGGATGCACTATGCCAAAGAAATAAGAGATCATCTAACGCTTGTTTATGCCATTCAAACAGAGCATCCATTAGTCAAAGAGCGGTTCAAGAAGAAGACGATTGTCTTGCGCGATACGTTCTTTCATGCATTAGAAAAAGCACAAGAGCTGGTACTAGCGCAGATTAAGAGTGATATTCTGTTCAGTGTTCGCGTCCGTCAGAATGCAATAAAACTGGCCGGAGCCTTAACCCTTTTTTCATACTTTACAAAGTCCGATGATCGACTGGAAATAGGCGAAGATGCCGTCAAGCTTGCTATGAAGTTCTTTATTGAAGAGGTAGCGATCCGGCAAAAAGTCTCAGTGGATGTCGAGTCTATCTTGTACACACTCGGACTTAGCGATATTAATAGAGCAATGAGTGCGGCGCAGCATGCGAGACAGGAATGCGAAGCAAAATCTCCGACAGACCCCGCTGAATACATGGATATCTTCCGCAATCAGACTACTCATGAATTAAGAATGCTGGAATCCAAATACGCCCCGGACACTGGTTGGGATGCCCAGTTAGAAGATATTATAGAGCTGTTCGGAGAAAAATGGGACCATCTGGATGACGAAGTGAGACGGTTCTTGAGTACCGGCGAAATCCTTCTCAAAGAACTCGAAAGACTGGATGCAGGAAATGCAGATTATGCGCCTGTTGTGATTGAGTACGCAAAGGCGCTGGAGTGCCATATCCACAAGAAATTCTTCGAATCATTCAGAGAATCCCTGCGTCGAGACGACCTTGCGGCTAATGAAAGCATCTATAAATGTGATTTTGGCCCGATTCCGCTCTCACCATCAGAGCAGCGCGGTGTCGAACGCACTATCAGGGAGTTGAGGACGTTTCTCTCCGAAGATAAGAGCCTTACTATGGGGGCAATGTGGCATATACTATTGCGCGTTCGGCAGGAAGTTAAACCAGCCCCGGTATTGGGAATGCTCGTTGCTCACCTGCGGAAACACAAGAAGGCAGCTTGCCTTTTGGAAAGCGAATTCATCAAAGACTGGGGGCGATTCATTGAGTCGTTCAGAAACGGAGCGGCACACAGTACATCAATAACCTTGGGCCAGGCGAAAGAATGTCGCGATTTGGTTTTTGGAAAAGCCCATTCACTACTTCGGTTCTTAGTGTAACCTAGATATGAATGGTTTAAGGTTGACAAATATGCCCAGAGTGACCCCGCATGAGCAGGAGAACAGGCGAGGTAATGGCCGCCTACGACGGCTGGCCGGTAAAATAACCCGTTGATGAAACCGGGGAAGAAATATACCGCTCATTTACATTCGCGGCTCTGACCCCCCACTGAAATCCGCCGTCGCAAAGCTATGGCGGGACAAGCAGGTCCGGGGGTTAACCACCCTGAACTAATCGGCGCCGGTCGATTTTGGCGGTTCGATAGTATTGCTGTCGGGGAGATTATTAGTGTCTTTTGCTTTTCCAACAGATTCATTCCAGCCATTTATAATCAACTCCAACTGTTTCTCAATAGCGTCCGGAATGGGCTGAAGAGAAATATCGTGAACCAAGCTGCAAGAAGCTATCACGACATAGTTGCCGCAGGCATCCGGCTGTTTGCCTTGTGCAACGGATTTGACGAATGAATAATGCGAAAGCGGCGTTATTGTTATTAGAAAAAGCAAAAACCCGACAATAAGAGAACCAGTCAGGAAACCAAGAACCGCGGCGCCTACACTATCTAAAATCTTCGGGAAAGGCACAGTGCTTGCCGAAGTAAAATATCTGAAAGAAAAGAGATTCATAACAACAAAAATAACAACAGCAACTGCCAAAGCAAAAACAGCATAAGAATAATCGTCAAGGTAACTCCTGATAAGCGGGATTTTGTCAACAACCTGCGGGGCTATCATTATGCTTACGTAAACAGCGATAAGTAAATTAAAAAGGCAGGTCCAGCTCGGATACCAGGTTTTCCTGTAGCCGATAAGGGCAAAAACAAGACCAACAGCTATTATTATCAGGTTCGGCATTTAATTATCCTAAATTTGAAGTTACCCTTTTTACCTCCTCAATAGAGGTAATCCCTTCAAGAGCAAGTCTAAGGGCCTGCTTTTTTAAATTCGTTCTATACCGGTCATCGCCGACATTCTTGAATTTGCTCACGGAAAAATCGGGCGAAAGAATCTGAGACTTAATCTCGTCGTCAAGAACCATAATATCAAAGATTGCAATTCTGCCCTTATATCCTGTATCGCCGCAAACACCGCAGCCTGTCGCCCTCATTAGTTTGCCGGCGACGTTTTTCTCTCTGAATTTTTCAAACTCAGTTCCCTCGAGAACATCGGGAGCTTTACATTCGGGACAAAGCTTGCGAACAAGTCTCTGCGATATTATCAAATCAACCGCAGATGAAATAAGCAGCGGCTTAATGTTCAAATCCATCAGACGAACCACAGCGGCGGCGTTACTGCTGCTGTGGAGGGTCGCAAAAACAAGATGACCTGTCTGCGAGGCACCAAGCGCCGTTGAGGCAGTTTCCTCGTCACGGATTTCGCCGACAAATATCACATCGGGATTCTGACGGAGAACGCTTCGCAACGCATTTGCAAAAGTAATGCCTGCCTTGGGATTAATTTCAATCTGACTGGCCTGCGGCAAAACATATTCTATAGGGTCTTCGATAGTTATGACATTCCGCGTATAAAAATCAATTTCGCGAAGCATAGCCTGCATCGACGTGCTTTTTCCGCTACCGGTCGGGCCGCAGACAAGAATCATCCCGGATTGATGCATAATCGCATCCCTTACGAGCTTCTGATATTTGTCGTCCATACCGAGGTCGGCAAGAGAATACTGCGCGGATGCCTGATTAAGGATTCTTATCGAAAGTTTCTCGCCGTGCAGAACGCCGGCGCTTGCCACACGAAAGGAGATATCGCCATCGGAAGTTTTGGCAACAAAAGCACCATCCTGCGGACGGCGTCTTTCGCCAATATCCAAACCGGAAACAGCCTTGATACTGTTGACAATCGCAGTGCATTGCTTAAAGGCAACTTCTTCAGCGGCCCTTAATACGCCATCAACTCGATAACGAACTACATAATTATCGCTGCTGACAGGGTCTATCAAAATATCGCTGGCAAGCTGCTCTACCGCCGTCGATATTATTCGATGAGTATGCTCAAGTATGTTTTTGTCCAGCTTATTGTCTTTTGCGCCATAGACCTCAAAGAGATTCCTGCCGAGCGCATCAAGCAGAATTATGGAACTCTTGCCGCGGGCACCTGCAAAATGACTCAAATCCACAACCTGAACAGCTTTGCCGAAAGCCCTTTTAACAGCTTCAAAAAAAGATATGCTGTGGTCCTGTATCCTCTGTGCCGCTTCAGCCATAATAAAAATCAAAATAACAAACGGAGCAAAAAACAACATCAAAACATTCATACCGGATTTTAATTTTTTGGGTATTATGGGACTATACTGAAAACGCTGAATCAGATACATACAGAGATAGAACCAGAATATCAGAAAGGCAATTCTTAAAGGACTGAACAGCAATTTTACAGGTAATAATTGCATAATTTTTAAACCCGTGTCCTGCTTCACAGTTTATGATGAAATATACCCGATACCAGAGACTTTCGCAAATAAAAAAAGCCCCCTAAGATGGGAGCTTCTAAAGACTTATTGTAAGGCTATTGTCCCAAAAATTCGTTTCCGACTTTTCTTGCCCGCTGCGACTTATCAAGATTTATGCCAAGGGAAACGCCGGCCTCAACAAGTATGTTCCAGCCGGCGGCAAGATAAACGTAATTGGCAAACTCGCCTATGTCGGGAACTTTTATCGTCGGGAAAATTGTGTCCTCATCGCAGAGGGCAAAAACCTTCAGGCCAATGGCATCAACCAACACCTGTTTTATCTTATCAAGCTCACTTCTGAACGGGTCAATAAGAATAACTACATCATCGGGATTCATTACCTCCTCAATCCCATGAACCGCGTAAGTGCCTTCGAGATAATCGCTCTTTTTTCGGGTGATTTCGTTTGTCTTGAGCGTAAGCTCTTCAGCGACGCCGTCGTTTCGGCCGGCAAAATAAATTGTGCCGGCTGACGCTATCGCGTTTATGATTTTTTGGTCTATCGGCATCGTAAGAACCCGGCAAAACGCATCGGCAAGCTGCGCGAGCTTTTTGCCGATATTTATATTTTGTGTCGCAGCCAACAGAGACTGATAAAACAATGCCTGCTCGACAACACTTTTTGTCGCGGCCACGGCATCTTCCCTGCCGCAGCTTAATATGAATGTCTGATTTGCAAGAGATTCGAGCTTTGTGTTCTGATTGGCGGTAAGAGCATAAAGATGTTTGTGCCCTACATTTTTCAGTCTTTCAAAAAGACGGATATCCTCTTTTGTCCGGCCGCTGTAAGAAGCGCCGAAGACAACAAAATCCGACAAATCATAACAGCACGCCTGGAGGCCGCCTTCGGTTGCAAGATTCAAATCGTATCCCGCTCTTCTTGCACAATATATCGCATTTTTCACAGGGAAAATTCTGCTTGAGCCTTCACCAGTGAAAAATACTTTTTTCTTCTGTAGAATTGAGCCGATAACCTCGTCAGCATTTTTGAGATTGAAACGGCGAAGAATATCCGGCGTCTGCATCATTTCACGAACAAGGGCAAATTGAGTGAACTTTTTGTCGCTATTCATTTTCCCCACTATTATCTTAGATTAAATTATGTCAATCCCTTTTAAATCTTATTTTGACGCTGTTCGCGTGGGCGTCAAGACCTTCAGCCTGCGCAAGACGGATAATGTCATCGGTATTTTTCTTCAATTTTTGTTTATCATATTCGATAATACTTATTGATTTTATAAAGTCATTACTGGTCAGCGCACTTGAAAATCTTGCGCAGCCGCCTGTCGGCAATGTATGACTGGGCCCTGCCCAGTAATCTCCAACAGCTACCGGCGAGTATTCGCCAACAAAGATTGCTCCCGCATTTTCGATTTTTTCAGCAATCTGGCTGCTCCTTTTGCCGCATTGAATCTGCAAATGCTCCGGTGCAAATTCATTAGACCATTTAATCAGGTCTGTTGCGTTTTTGAAAAGAACAATTCGGCTGTATTTCTTGATGCAGCCCCAGGTTTCCTTCGACCTGTGGAGTTTGGGTATCTGGATTTCAAGCTGTTTTAATATTTTGCCGACAAGAACTTTTGAAGTCGTAAAAACAATTCCGCAGCCGATATTGTGTTCAGCCTGACTAAGCATATCAGCAGCAACCCAAGCGGGATTGGCCGAATCGTCGGCAATTATTAATACCTCGCTCGGGCCATCAATAGCATCTATTGCAACGTAATCCGGTGAAACGGTCTTTTTGGCTGTCTGAACCCATTGATTGCCCGGCCCGACAATTTTATCCACTAATGGTATCGTTCCATGTTTCGAGGCAAGAGCAGCAATCGCCTGTATGCCGCCGATACGATAGACTTCTGTAATTCCAAGCTCACAGCAAACAGCTTTTATAACAGGGTGAATATCACCTTTATATCGAGGCGGTGAAACAACAACTATTTTTTTCACCCCCGCAACATGGGCAGGCACAGCGGTCATAATTACTGTCGATGGAAGCGGAGCTGTTCCGGCAGGCACATATACGCCTACACTTTTGAGCGGCTTATATTTAATTCCAGTTCCATTTTTACAGAATCTATCTTTTTTAGGAATAAATATATCCTTCTGATACTTTCGGACGTTCGCGATAGATTGCCTTATTGATTTTAGAAGTTTTTTATCAAGCTGCTTGCGGGCAGCGTATAGTTCTTTCGATGAAACCTTAATTTTGTCCGGCGTTAAATCAACGCCATCGAATTTTTTGGTATATTTTATAACAGCCTTGTCCGCTTTTTCATCAGTATCAGCATCAATTTCTTTAATAATCTGCCAGACTATTTTTGTTCGTTTGTCGTCCGGGCTGAATATTGCCATATTTTTTAACCGGCCTCGGTAATCTTCGAGAAGTTTCTCGAAATTTCCCGATGCGTAAGAAATGATTATTTTTTGCAGTTCTTTCTTCATATTATTTTGAGAAATTGCCGTGGTTATATGCCCTTTCTGCACGCTGAAGCAGCATATAATTTTTGCCTTTATAAACCGTTACGATAGCAGAAATCGTGAACCGCAAAGGTTCAACTGTAAGACTCTGCAGCTTTGCTATATCCTCAAGCGCCTGACAATTAAGCAGCGGCAGAGAAAGCGAATCGATTTTTCTGCCAAGCGCATCGAAAGCAAAATAATAATCCTGTCCTTTTCTTTTAAGAAAACCTGTCCTGTCGGAGATGATAGCATCCGATTCAGTTGATAACGGCCTGCTAATCTCGGCAAGATTTATAATACGCTTGGGCCGCAGCAAAGCCAAAACGTCATCGGGAATAATTTTTTCTTCATTCGGGTCGGTAGATTCCATTTCTTCTGCCGACGGCTGATTGACCTCCGCTACGGGAAGAAAATATGAAAGATAAATAAAATTTACGTTCTGGTATTTTGTAAATTTGCCCCAGATACGGAAATTTTTGCTTTTTCCGGTTAGCGCTGCGGACAATTTTTCAAGCATACTCGAAGGAAGAATCCGGACTTCAGTTCCGGCAGAAAGAGAACCCCTGCCGTCCGTTAAAGATTCGAAAGGTGAAAAATAGCATAAGTTTCCTTTTGTCGAAATTCTGCCGTCAAAACCGTCAATCATAAAACCATCCTGAAGAGCGATTATCCTGTGAGGGGCATTGGGTTCATTAGCGGCATTAGCGGCGGAAATCAAAAAGAGAATTATCAGTAAAAAGCGTTTCATATCAAATTCGTTCCTTCCCGCTGCGACGCGACATCGCGGCGAGCAAAATTTCAACAACCTGCGCAGGTGTCCCGGCAATAGTGATAAATTCAAGGCTGTTTTTATCAAAAGCAGCGATAATTTCAAGCAGCGGCCTGAAAAAATCCGTCAGCAGTATAATCGGTTTCGGCGGATTTACAAAGCCTTTGTTTGTCCGCTCCCAAATCTCGGCAAGCTCAAGCAATGTTCCTGTTGAGCCGGGTAATACAATGTATGCATCGCCAATTTCGATGAGTTTTGCCACTCTTTTGGTAAGGTTTTCTGTAACAATATTTTCCGTTATAAATTCGTTCGGCCCTTTTCTGCCAAAGGCCGAGCAGGTAATACCGACTGTTTTCCCGCCGGATTGTTTCGCCCCTTTTGCAGCGGCAAGCATTGTTCCGCCATAACCGCCGTTGGCAATTGTGAAACCTGCCAGTGCGCACAATCTGCCAAGCTCAAAGGCAAGATTAAAAACTTCATCGCCGTCTTTGGCGTTGCTTGTGCCGAAAATTGTTACGATTTTTCCTGACACAGATTTACACTGTTTTTCATTAGACACGGATTTACACGGATTTACACTGTTTTGTAAAATTGAGCAAACCGCCGGCAAGAAGAAGCTGCCTGTCTCTGGCTGAAAGATTCAATTTACATCTGAACTCGCTGCTGTGAGTTTTGTTCTTAACGTTGATAAAATCTGCCGATCTTATAGCGGCATTAAGATTTTTCACTTCAAGCTCATCATCGGCGTTTATTTTTTCATAATCAGCCGGATTTTCAAATTCTACAGGCAAAATGCAGAAGTTAATCAGATTTGCTTTGTGAATGCGCTCGATACTTTTTGCGATTATCATACGAATACCTAAATACATCGGACAAAGTGCAGCGTGTTCCCGGCTCGAACCCTGTCCGTAACTTTCAGACGCGAGGACAATACCGGCGATTCCTTTTTTCTTCAGTTCAAGGGCTTTTTGAGCAAATGTCGGTTTACCCGGCTCATTAAAACTGTTAAAAACATATTTCGAATACTCCGGCACATTCGAGCGATACTTTAAAAACGCACCTGCCGGCATAATATGGTCTGTGGTAATTTTATCGCCGCATTTTAAAAGGACTTTTCCCCTGAGACTATCCGGCAGTTTTACCGCGGATTCGGGAACAACGATTGTCGAGCCTCGGCAGACTATCGTTTTTTTCGCTTCCGCAGGCGGCAGAGGCTTTTGAATCATATTATCGTCAATAGCGAATCTTTCCGGCATTTGGATTTTCGGATATTTGATTCCCGCTTTGCGAGGGTCTGTAATCTCGCCTTTCAATGCGGCAATCGCCGCAACTTCAGGACTTGCAAGAAGGACGCTGTCATTTTTTGTGCCGGTTCTGCCGGCAAAATTTCTGTTGAATGTCCGAACAGTTACTGTATTGTCCGCAGGCGAAAAACCAAGACCGATGCAGGGGCCGCAGGCAGTTTCGAGAATTCTTGCCCCGGCTGCAATAATGTCCGCCAAAGCGCCGTTAGCCGCGAGCATATTCAAGACTTGTCTGCTGCCGGGAGCAACGGCAAATTCCACTGCCGGATGTATTGTTTTCCCTTTTAAAATACTGGCAATCATCATCAGGTCGGTAAAACTTGAATTTGTGCAGCTTCCGACGATAACCTGATTGACCTTTGTTCCTTCGAGAGATTGGACAGTCTTTATATTGTCCGGCGAAGGTGAAGCGGAAACAAGCGGTTCAAGAGTTGATAAGTCTATTTCGATTATTTGGTCGTATTCGCAATCGTCATCAGCAGCTAATGACTGATAGTCTTTTTCTCTGTTTTGGGCAGCGAGGAATTTTTGCGTTTGCTGGTCGGATGGAAAAATGCTTGTCGTTACGCCGAGTTCTGCGCCCATATTTGTAATTGTTGCCCTTTGCGGCACTGTTAAATTTGTAATTCCAGAACCGAAATATTCTATGACTGAGCCAATATTGCCTTTGGTTGTGAGGATGCTGAGAATTTTTAAGATTATATCTTTAGCCGAAATCCAATCGGGCAGTTTTCCTGTGAGCCGGACGCCTATAACTTTTGGACAGGCAAGATAAAATGCTCCGCCGGCCATTGCGACAGCGACATCAAGACCGCCGGCACCTATAGCAATCATTCCGATACCGCCGCAGGTTGGCGTATGAGAATCGCTGCCCAAAAGAGTAGAACCGGGCCTGCCGAAACGCTCAAGATGAACCTGGTGACAAATTCCATTGCCTGGGCGGGAGAAAAACACGCCGGTTTTGGCAGCTATACTTTGAAGATAAAGATGGTCGTTATGGTTCTCCGGGCCGAACTGGCTCATATTATGGTCAATGTAGCTTACGGATAAGTCGGTTTCTACCCTCTCTTTGCCCATAGACTCAAACAGTAAAAAAGCTGTTGTGCCGGTGGCATCCTGCGTTAAGGTCTGGTCGATTCTTATGCCAATTGGCATATTTTTTCCCATCCGGCCTTGGACAAGGTGCTTTTCAAGGATTTTGTAAGTAAGCGTTTTTGGCGACACTTTAACTCCTAATTAACCAAAAATAGTGATTCTAATGGAAAAAGGTTTATTTTGCAATGGATTTAGATGATAAGAAAAAACAATAAAAAAACCAGCCTTTCACCGCATAGGCAAAAGGCTGGCAACGACTGCAGCCTGATTACAGTCTGTTTTTTTATTGCTTAGTTATAAAATCCTGGATGAGATAAGTGTCTGCATCATCCTGCGAAAAATTGCCAACGTCCATAGTGCGGCTCGGAGCGATTCCACCATGCATTTGTTTTATTTTTGCCTGGTCAGTAGTGCTCTTAGTGCTAAATGCGGTATCGGAAGAAGCGTAATTCCACGTTGTATATATATTGTCTTTATCAACACCCGCATTAAATAGCTTTTCAAACTTTACGTGCTGATCAGCATACAGAACGTTCTGTCCATCTTGATTATGCTGAAACGAGTTCGCCCGATACCCATAATCTTTGCTTATCTCATTTTTAACTGTGTCCCATATAGGTGCCGTAGTAGTATCGTTCATATTGTTAACTATCTGAGTATGATAAGTATCATCCATCCAATACGGACTGCGGTCGGCAAGAACTATACAAACAGGTGCCGATGTGGCCGAAATAGGATGAGGCTTAGTATATGGAGTTTGTGTCGTACTGAGAGGCAAAGGCTGCTGATAACTATAGCTGTTATGACCCCATTTACGAGAATAATTTGTTTGTGTGTCTTTCCAAGAGCCGAAATCCCAAACATCTGTGAAAGAACTTATACCTGGATATGTATCAGTTTTATAGTTGACAAGCTCAAACTTCTTTTCCTCACCACCCGGGCAGAGAAACTGTTCAGGAGGAACGTCAGCAAATTTAATAAGAAGATAAAGACATGCACTGATAGTAGATGTATAGGGGGTAGCGTTCTGAATCGAGGTACTGCCGGGAGAATCCTTGCAGTTCCAATGCCAGGAACACTCGGCATTAGCACTAGCGCCTAAATCCTGAATCGTTGAGCCAGGCCCTGCAACAGGATATGACTCATATTTGTCATCCGAAGCATAAGTCATCATAGCCTTGCCAATACCTCCCACATTCGTGCCGCACATAAGACGCTGGGCAAGCGTCCTGACTTTGGCTAAAGCAGGCATCAGAATGGCAAGCAACATCGCGATAATAGCGATAACAACCAGCAACTCAACAAGCGTAAAACCTTTCTTTTTCATATTTTTCCCTTCCATAAATTCACCCTTTCAAGCTACCGAGAGATTCGCAAAAATCGCAGCTTCGGCAACAAAACATAATTTATAAGAACAACTATTGCACTATTCGGTCTTCGGTCGGTGCGATGCAAATCTCTCTAAGTTAATAACTATTTCGGCCGAAAAGCAGATTTTTTTCACATAATTTTCCAAAATAACCGCTAAAATCACAGCTAAACAGCAGCTGCTTAAACTCAAAACAATATAAAAAGGAAGCTGAAAAAGATGGGCTTAAAAAAGATATGATAAAAAGTTACAAATTATAATGGCATTCAAATATTTATGATTATTTGCCCAATCCTTTAGCACTTCTTATTATATACTAAAAAATACCACAGCCCCGATAATATGTCAAGAGAAAAAATAAAAAAATATAAAAGATTTTAACATCCACAATTCATTATGATTTAGTCTTATAATAAATTAGAGATTCAGGATACATAAATATTAAAAATCAATGCGATTACATCACTTCGGACGGTTTTGCCGGTTTGGCCGATTTATGAAAACCTGTTACCGGACTTAAATACCCCAGATAAAAAAATATTCACAAAATATTTGACTTTCACCTCCAAAACTTTTAGGATTTGTCGGTTTTTGCACGTCCCGATAGAAGATTATCCGCAAAAACCACAGAAATAACCCATTTTTTAAAGGTCGGAGGCACTATGGCTGTGCAAAATGCCAAACAGTTTTTACAGGAAAAATTAGATAAAGACAATTTTAACAAATTAACGGCTATCTCAAACGATAAGCTCTACCAGTTTGTGGCTGATTCCATTGAGCTAACAAAACCGGCAAGCGTCTTTGTCTCTACAGACAAGCCGGAAGATATCGAATATACCCGCAAGCAGGCCATAGCAACCGGCGAAGAGCGTCCACTGAAAATCAAGGGACATACTATCCACTTTGATGGAATGGAAGACCAGGGACGCGACAGAGAAGTTACAAAATACCTTGTTCCCGAAAACGATACATTGAGCAAGGCGCTTAACCAGATAAAAAGAGAAGAAGGCCTGGTTGAAATCCGCGGCCTGATGGCAGGAGTAATGAAAGGCCGAATAATGATTGTCCGCTTTATGACACTGGGGCCAACTAATTCGGATTTCAGCATCCCCTGTGTCGAATGCACCGATTCATTCTACGTCTCCCATAGTATGAACCTGCTGTATCGTTTAGGCTATGAAGAATTTAAACGATTAGGAGCAAAGGCGAAATTTTTCGCGACTCTGCACTCATCCGGCAAAGTCGATGAACGTATGGTCAGCGTCGAATCCGACAAAAAACGAATATATATCGACTACACCACCGACACCGTTTACAGCGTCAATACACAATACGGCGGAAATACGATAGGACTAAAAAAACTTGCGCTGCGACTGACAATCCGCAAAGCTGACCGCGAAAGCTGGCTGGCTGAACATATGTTCCTTGCCGGAATCAACGGCAAAAGCGGAAGAAAGACTTACCTTGCCGGGGCTTTTCCAAGCGCCTGCGGCAAAACATCAACGGCTATGCTGCCGGGCGAAAAAATCCTCGGCGATGACATCGCATTTTTCCGCGCAGTGAACGGCAAATGTATGGCCGCAAATGCTGAAGCCGGAATATTCGGAATTATCCAGAATGTTACGGCCAAAGACGACCCGGCAATATGGGAAATGCTTACAAAGCCGGGTGAAGTGATTTTCTCCAACGTGCTGATAAAAGATGGAAAACCTTATTGGCTCGGTATGGGAATCGATACGCCTGATGACGGCGAAAATTTCTCAGGAGCCTGGTATAAAGGCAAAAAAGACGCGAAAGGCAACGAAATTCCATTAGCGCATAAGAACGCACGATACGCTGTCGCGCTTCACGCACTTAAAAATTGCGATTCGGAATTGGAAAACCCCAAAGGAGTGGAACTTGCCGGCATTATGTATGGTGGACGTGATGCGAAATCTTATGTGCCCTGCCAGCAGGGCTTCGACTGGGAACATGGGATTATCGCCTACGGAGCATCGCTGGAAACCGAAACGACTTTCGCAACCGTCGGCAAGGAAGGTGTGCCGGAGATTAACCTGATGAGCATTCAGGATTTTGTCGCTATCTCGCTGGGCAAATATGTCAAAAACAATCTGGACTTCGGCAAAAATTTCAAAAAACCGCCGCTGGTCTTCGGCGTAAATTACTTTTTGCGCGACAATGCCGGCAAATTTGTCAACGGCATCCGCGACAAGCACGTCTGGGTAAAGTGGATGGAGCTTAGAATCCATAACGAAGCAGGCTGTATGGTCGCTCCGACAGGTTTAATCCCCTGCTATGAAGACCTTAAAAAGTTATTCAAAGAAGTCCTCAAAAAGGACTATACCGAACAGGATTATATAAGTCAGTTCACAATCCGCATAAAAGAGAACCTTGCCAAGATAGAGCGCGTTGAGAAATTCCATCACGATAACGTTACCGAGGCGCCGGCTGAGGTATTCAAGGTTTTGGCCGAGCAGAAAAAACGTCTCGAAGCGGCAGGTAAACAATTCGGCGATTACGTTTCGCCGTTAGACCTTGAAAGCCGATAGCCACAAAGGCACCAAGACACGAAAAAATTAACCACGAATGAACACAAATTAACACAAAGTAAACCCGATTTGTTTACTTATCTGGATGATTACTGAGATTCAAGTGGCTATTTGCATAGTTTCTAACAATTTTTTCAGGATCGTTTCTAAGTTTAATTAAAATTTCTCTCGTAACATTCGGGTTTTCGCAAACATCCAAGCGAACCATATAATTTTTGTCTTCAGATAATCTTTCAAGAACAATGATAGGAGTATTAGGATTTGTTGCTATAAAGATTCTTTCGCCCTCTCTTTTCTCGCTCAGAGGTTCTAATATGTCCGACGGAGTTTTTTTGTTTTTTGCTAATTGGAAAAAAACCGGACTGTATTGCGAGCCTGGGTACTTAAATGTTGACTCCGGAATAGAATAGTAAATTTGCCTTAGAAGTTTTTCCGATGTATTTGGATTCTTTACCAGTTCTGCCAAGAGGTCAATATCTTCTCTCGACACCGCTTTGTTATAAAGTTTAACTAATTCAGATTCAGATGTAACGCCATACGCCTTTTCTAATAACAGTTTCCGAGCAGTAACTTTGAACGACCAGAATCCGAATAAAACTATAATAATTAACGCCACATAAATAGACCATTTCTTTTGTTTGGATTCTTGTATCTTTCCTGTCCGAACACAAAAGAATAGTATTATTGTTGCAACAGCCCAGCTAATTAAATATGTCGCTGCGCAAACTAAAAAAGTGTAATAAGGCAGAAAGATATACCCAATGGAAGCCGTGGAAGAGCATGATGTTCTGATAACGTAAAGCATCCAACAAATGAAACCTATGCCAATTATCGCAGATGTTACTATGCCTGTTTTTATTGCTATGCCATTTTTAAGTTTAGAATAAATCCACCATCGCACTGCAATATATATCCCAACAATTATCGCAATGGGCGGAAAGATAAAATATGTATTTGGACCTACTAAAAAATGCGGCAACCATATATAAGGAAACATTTTTATTCTCCTGATAGGTAATTGTTTATCTGCGAAAACACTTCCTGACGTATTTTTTCAGATTCGTTAAGCAATATTGTTGGGCTTTTTGGCTGATAAGGCGATTTCTTTAAGTTTTACAACATTTAATTTGCCGGAGCCGAGGGTCGGCATTGATTCTATTGCTATATAATTATCGCGTTTCGGTTTGCTTATGTTCGGCAAATCACTTTTAGAGATAATATCATATAATTTATCGGCATCGGCTGCCTGCGGAAGATACAAAACGATAAGCTCTTCGCCTTTCTTTTCGTCCGGCACGGCTGTTACGGCAATGAGCTGCTCACTTGTGCCGAGAGCATCGAACAAAACATACTCAACGGCGATATGAGAAACCATTTCGCCTCCGATTTTACTGAAACGCGAGAGCCTGTCTGTAATCGTTATAAAACCATCCGCGTCGATTTTCGCGACATCGCCGGTATCATACCAGCCGTCTTTTATAACTTCGCTGGTTTTATCCTCCATATTCATCCCGTTAGAGACAGGCCGCCTTTGGCGGCCATCGGGAATCTCCGATTCCTTGCCTCTAACGGGACTCAGGTAACCAGGCATAACATTCGGCCCTTTTATCAGGAGCAAACCTTCCTGGCCAATAGATAAAGGCTCTTTAGTTTCAATGCTTACTATTTTTGCCGCCACACCCGGAATCGCTCGTCCAACGGAACCTTCTTTATTGCCCACCTGATAAACGCCGTCGGCTTCGACATCCGGAATATTTAACGCCACTACCGGCGAAAGCTCAGTGGCCCCGTAACCTTCCAGCGGCCGAATCCCGAATTTTTCTTCAAACATATCAGCCAACCGCTTTTTGAGTTTCTCTGCGCCGCCCACCACCAGCCGAAGACTGGAAAAATCCTCTCGATTTGCTCGCCTGATATAACTCAGGAGAAACGTCGGCGGCGTAAATAAAATAGTCGAGCGATTTTCGCGCACGCTTTGTCCGACAGCCGGCGCATCGAGCGGATTGGCAACGAAGCTGACTGAAACGCCGCTGATAAGAGGCAGCCACAGGCCGCAGTTAAATCCGAAAGAATGGAAAAACGGTAAAACGCCGCAGAGATTATCGTCCGACCTTATCCGGACAACCATCCGCACGGCTTCGATATTCGAAATAATATTATGATGACTGAGCATCACTCCTTTAGGCCTGCCGCTGCTGCCGGAAGAAAAAATAACCGCCGCCAAATCATCGCCCTGATGGTGCAATCTTTCAGTCAATAACGATATTGGCAAAAATCGCGATTTCAAATACGCCTTAATTTTTGTCTTGAGACTGATTTGTGCCGCAATATCTTCGAGAAAAACGATATTGCTAAATGTATCTGAAATTCCCGCCTTTTCTATAAATTTGCGGGACGAGATAACGCATTTGATACCGCACTGTTCGACAGCAAAACCTCTTGTTTCCTGACCAACGGTATAGTTCAGGTTTACCGGAACTCTGCCTGATACGACCGCCGCTATATTAACCAGCGCTCCGCCTGCCGACGGCGGCAGAAGTATTCCTATCTTATTATCAGCTCCTGTCCGTTTTTTTATTATTTCGGCAAGCACTACCGCACTTATAAGAGTTTGACCGTAATTGAGGCGTCTGCCGGTTGAATCTGTAATACAGCGTCTGCGCCAGTTTTTCCGGGCTGTTTTAACAAAATTATACGCCAATGACCGCTTCGGCGATTTCAAAGTGTCATAATAATCGCAGGAAAGCTCGGTTACTTTTTGTCTTATCTGGTTTACCGATGAGCCGGCAGGCAACGGAGAACCAAAATGAATTGAGACCGGATACGGAAATTTCTTAGGCAGCATTGATAATACTTTGCCGCTATAGTAACTGAAAATGCTGCCCCATAGTCCGCCGAGATATACAGGAATAATTTCATAAGAAGTGCCTTTGACTATCCATTCGATTCCGTTTTTGAATCCGGACATCATTCCGCTACGGGTTATCGTGCCCTCGGCAAAAATACATACCATAAATCCATCGTCCATAGCCTGGCGGGCCTCTTTCAGCGAGGCAACAATCTTTTTGGGCGGGTCGGAAGCGGATATAGGAATCGCCTTCATCAGTTTGCAAATCGGCCGCAGCCACCGCTTGTTATAAAAACGCTTTTCCATAATAAAACGGATTCGCCGCTGCTGAGTAGCCCCGATAAGCAGCGCATCCACCCACGATACGTGATTGCTGACCAGCAGAGCCCCTTTGTCAGTAGGAATATTTTCAATGCCACTTACTTTAATCCGGTAGCACAAACGAGTGAGCAGCACAAACAAAAAACGAACCAGAAAATCGGGCAGTAATATTATCGTTATGATAGTCGGCACTAACGTTATTATGCCAAGAATCATAAACATCTGCCCTGCCGATAGTCCCCAGATGCCGGCAAAGAGATAAATCAGGCCTGAAGCTAAAAGCACGCCTACCCAGCCCAAAAAGGCCGATGCCGCAAGGATTTGGCCCCGCTGCTGCGGCGGACTGGCAAGCTGAATAAACGTATTAATAGGAACAATAAACAGACCGGCACTTACTCCCATTACGAAAGCCAGCACAATAGTAGGATATAAAGCCGGTATAAATCCAAGGCCGACCGATGCAAAAGTCAGTCCTATCGCACCCAGCGGCACAACTCCGAATTCCACATTCCGGCCTGAAAGCCTGCCTGCCCAGAAAGAACCGGCTCCAATACCTATCGCTCCAACAACAAATAAATAACTGCTTTCCGCTTCACTGAGGCCCAGATGTTTTATGCCGTAAGGAAGGATGTTTGAATAAATGAAACCGCCAATCAGCAAAAAATATGCTGATGCAATGACGGCCAGCAGCAGGTCTCTGTCGCGACGAATGTCCCGTATTGTTCGCCAGATATCCTGCAGGAAAAACACCGATGCCGGCCTGGCGGCACCGGCTGCAGCCGTCGGCTCAATCAGCAAACTTGCCGCTAATCCTAAAACTGCGATTAAGATGCAAGCCGTTCCCATCAACGCAAATCTTCCGCCTGTAATCTGCGATAGCAACGGCCCCATCGCTGTTCCTATTACAATAGCCAGATACGTCAATGCCTCCAGCAGACCGTTTGCCCGCGAAAGCTGCTGGCTTTTAACTAATTCCGGAATAATTCCATACTTGGCAGGAGCAAAAAACGTGCTGTGAGACGCCATCAGGAACAACACACAATATAAGCCAAACATGCTTCGTGATAAGAACGCTGTGCACCCGATTGTCATTACCACAACTTCCGCAACCTTGGCACAAACGATAATATTCCTTTTGCTGAAACGGTCGGCCAGTTTGCCGGCAGTCGCCATAAAAAATAAAAACGGCAGCACAAAAACCGCTCCGGCAAGCGCCGTTATATTGCTTGCGGCCTCTTTCCCCTGCAGTTTGATTAGAAACAGGACTGTCAGCAGCTTGAAAATATTATCGTTAAGTGCGCCGAGAAACTGCGTTACGTTGAGCCAGCCAAAAGATGTTCCAAGTCCATTTTTTGCCTCAGAATTCATCTTATAAACCTCCGCTATAGTAATTTAATCGCTAATTCCTAATTTTCAAGATAGCTGCGTATCAGGGAAAACACCTTTTTGCGTAAATAGGCCGATTCGTTAAATAATTCGTGCTGGGCATTTTCAACCAGTTCTATTTCAGCCCTGCTGAATTTAGACTGAATAAATTTCAGATTATATTTCCACGCTACTGTTGCATCGTTTGTTCCCTGTATAACGAGAATAGGTTTATTTATCTTCTGTGCGTTATTTATTTTTTCATTCCATTTAAATAAAGCCTTGACCCAGTTTAGAGAAACTTTCCTGCCCTGCAGCGGATCTCTGTATTTAACAAATCTAAAATAATCCTTATCTGATGAAAGGTTCCAAAAAACTCTAAAAATATTTTTTGCGAAAGGATGATATATTTTATACCCGATTTTAGTCATAGACCATAACCAGCAGCGCACTAAGGGCGCAGCTAAAACCACTTTATCAAAGCAATCTTCCCCGCCTCGACTCGCCAGACCCTCGGCTTCGCCGCGAGGCAAGCGCAAGTCGGGCGAGGCGGGCCTGCCTTCAAGCAGATAATCCACTATTACCGCAGCACCGCTGCTGTGTCCGATTATATGATATGGGCCGTTAAGATGCGACCTGACAATTTTTAAAAAATCGCCAAGTGAATCACTATATTGTGAAAAATCGTCAATCACTGCCGGCTCGCCGCTCGACAGACCGTGGCCGGGCAGGTCATAAGCAGCAACTGCGAAACCAGTCTCAAGCAGATGTTTGGTATATTTGCCAAACGTCCCGTAATGTCCCAGATAGCCGTGAAGAATGACAACTGTTGCTTTGTATTCTTTAGGCTTAAATAATTGTCCTGCCAATTCAAAGCCGTTTGACTTAAACGGCACAAATTTGTGTCCGTCGGCTTCAAGACCGTAAAAGTCCAGGTATTTTTCAACCGAATCAAAATAGCGGCATATCATCCGGCACCTTTCTTTAAAGTCGAGTTAGTCTTTCGTAAATGTTACACCATTTAATACCATCCTGGCCCGTCCGTCTTCAACAAACGGGGTTCGGTCAATATGATACACTTTTCCATAATTGCCCGGCGAGACGACTTCGAGACCGTTATCGCCTGTGAATTTTACCCGCATTCCTTCGATGTCCTGCGGCGCAACCCCGATGTTCAGCGCTTTGCAGTCCGGCTTATTATGGTCTGCAATTTGCCTGATGTTCGCCAATCCTTCGGCCTTAATCTCAAGCTGAAATCCTGATTCGGACTTCCATACTCCCACGAATGCCTGCTTGTCCTGCGGGATGGGAGTCGGCCCCTCGAAGTATCCAACGACCCCTGACACAGCTTCACCAAGACAGGGTATTAAAAACATCAGGACAAGAAAACCTATCACAGTGGACAAGAAAACAAGAATGGCTCCTTCCTTGCTCTTTATAACACCAATAATCCCTGTAAAAAAAGCGCCTACCCCAACAACAGCCGTAATGCCGCTGGCAAGGAGCTTTACCGTATCACTGGCCCACTGGCCGGAAATAAAAAAAATCTTCAATACTACTGCCAATAAAAAGAATATCACAATCAATGCGACCGACCATTTGCCCAAAACAGTTTTTGGAATAAACTTAACCATATTTCTCTACTTTCAATAATTCGTAAATATTATTGTATTATCCGACATTTTTCTTTAAAACACGTTTTAGGGACCAACAAATTAGATACAGGATACCGGCAAGTCTAAAGCTTCGAAAAGACCAGTAACGGCAGCGTACCTAAACTTTCGCCAATTGCAACGGGCCTATATACACAATGGCCGAGGCTAATCCATACACAAACAGCCAGAGTCGGCAGCCTTACAGCAGCCCTGCCGGTTCTTCCACGCCTGCTTTCAATGCCATGTGTATGTCGATGACCGGATGCAGTTTGAATTCAACTGCATCACCGAAGACAGTCTGAATCGATAACAGGCTGGCAAAATGGTTCTGGTCATCCATTTCAAGCAGCAAACAACCTACAAGCGCAGATGGATCAACAAACTCGTGGATGACGTTGACCCGCTTGCGGAATGCTTCAGAGTACTTTTCCTGCCATTTCTGTCGCAGGCGAAGTGCCTCTGCACCTTTGCCTGGATACGCTTTGTAACTCAACATAAATAACATTGTGAAACTCCTTTCTTGTTCTTTTCTACATTGTTTTCTTGCCGACATTTCTCATATAACATTAACTTAGCTGCCGCGATTTACAAAGTCAGAAATTTACGCCCGCGAATCATAGGCAACACCCACCGTAATCCAAAACGCCATCCGATAAAAGTATGTTCAGTATTCATAATCGTTCCTTTCATATCCAATTTTTTATTATTCTCCCTTCCGTCTTGCAATACAACAAATATAATCATGGATGACTTCGTGGCCGGCAGGATGTTTCCCGCCGGCGATAGTCTCGATAAATTCTCCCTTTAACTGCTCGCGTCTTTTCGGGTCGATAGCATCATAGAAAGCTGTTCCGGCGCCGGACTTAAGGAGGTGCTCCAATACCTCCTCGGGCGTATCGTAGCGAAATACAATCTTGCCGTCCCAAAGATGCAGAATTTCAAATCCAGCGGACAGTAATTGGCGCACGTGATTCATATCGCGCGGAAAGTCAAATGCCACACGCTTCTGCAGCACGGATGGGTCCCGGGCGATAAGCCGGCCGAATATCTCCAGCGGCTCACGGGGGGAATTTTCCTTGTGAACAACAAACGCAATAATGCCGGATGCCCGAAGAGCACGACCGGCAGCGGCAAGAAATGGCTCCACAGGTATGTATCCCAGCACCCAGCTCGAGAATACCATATCAAACGGCCCTTTGCTGCTGAGAATATCGAGCGCATCACCGGCGATGAAACTAACATTGTCGAGTCCGGCTGCGCCGACTCTTTCATGAGCTTGAGCCAGCATACCTTCTGAAATGTCAACAGCGGTGATGCTCGCGGAGTCCTTAAGCTTTTTAGCAATCAGAACCGTAGCAAAACCCGTCCCGCAGCCTGCCTCAAAAACATTTTCAAGCTTTGTGAATGGAATTTTCGCAACAAGGTCGATTATCGGCTTTGCAGCTTCTTTGAGCCAGAACTGGTCGTAATCCTGATGAATCCGGTCATACGCAGACCGAAGTTCTCTGCTGCCGACTTCTTCGCCGGCCTCGGAGCGAATCTGAAAATACCGTGGCACCGGATGAATGCTCGGCAGGTGCTGTCTGCATATTTCGGCGGACGCAGCCGGGTCGAGAGGCAAGTGCTCACTTTGTATATGCTCAGACAGGACCTTTCCCAGGCAATTTGGTCTTGGCTTGCAGAAGAAACAGCCCATTCTGTCGAGAATGCCAACCAGCGGCTCTTTACTAATATTTCCGAATGAAAGAGGAACGAAATTACAGGGGCAAACCTCTCCGCTTCCGTCAATATACAGATGAGTAAGTCCGGCCCCGCATCCAAAAGCCTGCGGCGACTCAAGATAAAGAAAACAGGACAGAATCGGCAGGCTGTCATCCCGGGCAACTTCCTTTTGATACTTGAGCAGGAGCTGTCTGTCAGCTTCATTGAGAACTACATCGTTGTGGCCGGCCAGTCTTCCTGTGGGGCTTGGCTCGAGTAAGTGCACCTCCAATGCCCCGGACCTGGATGCGAATCTGATAAACTGCCAGAACCGGTCGGGCTGGAGGAAATCGTGGGTTGCTACGGCTATGACATAAGGATACAAGCCGCTGTCGGCAACTAACCCAAGAGCATCGAGAGCGGTCTGAAAGGCTCCTTCTTTGCCGCGCATTCGGTTATGTTCAGCCGCATCGGTGGAGTCAATGCTGATGCCGACGCTGAAAATCCCGGCATCATAAAGGGCGCGGGCGCGCTGGGCGGTTAATTGGTCGCCGGTCGTATTCAGAGTCAGGCAGGTGCTTTCATCAAAGGCCTCTGCGATATCTTCAAGGTCTGCTCTGAGCAATGGTTCGCCTCCGGTTAATGTTATCTGCACCACTCCGAGTTCCTGAAGCTGGCCGGCAATATCTTTCAGGGTGGACAATGGCATATCGCGCTGGCTTCTGCCGGCATTATAGCAATGCCAGCAGTGGTAATTGCATCTGTTGGTGACTGCTAATGTCACCGAAAACAGCCGTCTTTTTGCCGAATAACCCATTTCACTGATGTGCTCCGCAAAATTGTCGAACGCACTGCTGGGATAAGGTGGAAAGTGGGTGTTCATAACAAAATACTCGTTGAACTTCATAACCTTCTCGTTTGACAGATAGTCTTTAAAGAAGGCCGCTACTTTCGGATGCATCTTCGAAAAAGGCGGCTTGCTCAAAACCTGCGTAAGAAATATGTCGCCTTTCATAACTCTAAATCCTTTCTGCCGGTATTGGCTTTTGCTTTTTCAAATCTTAAACTTACTTAAGTCGTTTCGCAAGGCGTTCAACAGCTAACCGGTCGCAGTCTTCGATGCTCTTTGGCGCAATTCGCTGGAAATCTTCGTGTGTGTTGTTCTGGAAATCGACGAACACCCAGTTGCCTGATTTCTCGCAGATGACAAAGTGCACCGCACCAACCTGCCCGCCGGCAGGATTAGCAAAATACTCCGCCAGCATCGCGTAATTGGAATCGGCCGGATTTGCACGCAGATAGTCGCGAAACGCCCGCGCCAAATCCCATAGAAGTTTCTGTTCGTTACCGGTCGACTGACGCTGGAAAGAGACGGGCTTATTCACCTCTGTTGTCTTGCAGCCAATCTGCTGGGCAGCCAGCAAAGCCAGATGGGCTGCACTTTTGGTATTACGCTCTTCGCCGATACACGTAGAATAAATAGCAATCTGCGCCGTCTTTATATCGGCTTTCAGTTTTGCCGCACGTTGTCCCATAGCCGCTTGTTCCTCTTCGCTTGGTGTTCCGGACGCCTGGGCCCATTTACGCGCGAATTTCCCGTGTGGTTCCCCTTCGACCTTTTGCCAGCCGAGTCGAGAAAACAGCCGTTCCGCTACAAGCGCGGAACACCCCATTGCGTCCGGGTCACCGAGCACTATCCGCTTGAAATCCTCATCTTTGTCAGTCTGACGGTCGCTAAGCACTAAATTGCCCACCGCATCGGTTACTACAAAACGAATTTCGGTCGGTCCGCCATTTGGGTCGCCAAGATACTGTGCGTAGAGAACATATTCGTTCTTTGGCGGGTTCTTCTTCAGAAATTCAGCCAGATGCACCGGCATCTGCTCCCATGTAACATCGGCAGGCGGAGTAAATTCCGCATCGAGCGCATCGAGATTGTTCATTCCATACGATTCGCATACCGAACCGAGAACGTCGGCAACTATACGGCTTGTAACCATAGGATGTTTGCGCCAAACTTGCACCGGCAGCAGAACAATCGATACATTATTCGGGTCGCATTTCTTTAGTTCGGCAAGACGCTGAGCCTGCACTGAATTCGTATCAGAGCTTGCTCCCGCCGGCAGCAGTGTTGCCCACAGCATAGATGCAGCAATAATCAAACTAATTGTAATTTTTTCTTTAACCATTTTTGTTCTCCCTTCAATAATTCGTTAATATTATTATATCATCCGGTCTTTTTTCTCAAACTGCCGTAAATTAAAAGCACAATGCTTCCCAGCATACCGATAACGAACAATGCAGGGCAGACGAGAACAGCCAGGATGAAAAAAACGACCTCGTCCTCCCCAGCTTTTCCATGATAGAACAGGCCATAAACCAGATTATGCAGAATGCCACAGATTGGAATACCCACAGCTGAGGCGCCGGTCAATATGAAAAATATTTTCCGTATGAGCGGCTCTTTTAGTTTCAAAGTCAGAACAACAAGTGCTACCGCAAGAGCGCAAAAGACAACCGCGATAACAGCTAAAAGAGGCCTCTTATGCCCCCAAAACCTCCACCGGTTAGCCATGCCGATGCCGGCGACCAGTGCGGCAAAAAATACAACCAGCACCCAGAAAACAGCGTTCCTTATTTGAAGAGCTTTTGTTTCCATTTTTTTCTCCTTTACTGTTAAAATATATATTGTTAATACATTAACTATTCCAACAAAAAAATTTAAGATTTTTACTGATTCTACAATTATCCTTTAAGGTCGGCTCTTACTTTCTCAAGTGTTGATATAAGTTTTTTCTGTTCCGATTGATTCAGACCGGCCATCATCTTTTTTATCTGCTGGTCGTAGTCCGGTTCGGCTTTCGTATAAAGGTTTTTACCTTTGGCGGTAAGTTTGATTATATTTGTCCGCCTGTCTGCTGAATCGCTTGTCCGAACAACAAGCCCTGCTTTCTCCATCCTGTCTATCAATGTCGTAACATTGGCGCGGTTGACGAGCATCATATCGCTTAACTGGGCCTGGCTCAGACCGCCTTCAGGGCCGGTCTGATAAACAAGAAGCATCATAACGTTGAACTGGACATCAGTCAGGCCGAAGGTTCTAAAAAAGACATCGGCACGTTTTTTAAGACAGGCAGCGGTAAAATAAACATTCAATGCCGTCTCGTGTTCCACAATGCTGAATCCTTTTTTTAACTTTAATTCTTCTTTAAGTGCCATCGATAATCTTTCATAATTAAATTGTTAATATATAAACTATACATATACTAACTAATTGTCAAGAGAAATTTTTAAAAAAAATTAAATTACTTGTGCAGATGCCTAAATCATTGTCAAAAAAGAGTTTAATAACATAAGAAAATTTTTGCAAAAAAAGTTAAATATTTACTTTACATTTAATAAATTTTTGATATAATATACGAAAACTCAAGGTTTGCTCCAAAAAAGTGGTCGGCAGGCCTTGAAAAATTGACGTAACTTTTATGATTAAGGGATACGAAAATGGCAAAAATGAGTGGCATTAATTACCGGATATTGAAAGTAAAGAATCAATTAATCAAACTTGACCCTGATATTTACGCCAAAATTATAAATACAAATCCTGAATTCCCTCACAAAAAATTTAATATGCACGTCAATATTGACAAACTGGGATATGTTTATATTTTCACCAGCCATAAACCCTTAAAACGTCAGGCGCTTTCTCATTTTGTATTGAATGCTCAGCCCGGCCAGGTTGTTGACCATATCAACGGCTGCAAATTAGACAATCGAAGGTGTAAATTAAGGGTGACCGACTTTCGTCAGAACAGTTTAAATATCAAATGTAGAAATACCACAGGCTTTTACGGAGTTTCTGCAAAGAAAGTCAAAGGCACTCCTAAATATCCGAAGAACATTCATAAATATTATAATGCCGAGTTTATGCAAAGAGATGGCAAACGTCTTACTTTCAGGGCGCCGTTCACGGATGAAGGTTTAATCCTTGCCGCTATGGCAAGGGACAAGTTTGTCTTGCAGAATGGCGAGGAAGATTATGCAAGGCTGAATTTTGAATATTTTAAATTCAAAACGTTTAAACATCTGCTGTTAAACGCCGACCTCGAGAAAATCAAACAGCAGCTTTATAATGACGATAGAGCCTCGCAGCAGAATAATATCGCATTGAGAAATTCTATCAGCCGCCCTGCCCGTCCGGCAAATCCCTCTGTTTAGTGTTTAGCCCCCGCACCTGCCTGCCCTCCGTAGTCCATAGGGGACGAAGGATGGGTGCCGGGGGAAAGACGCCGCTTGCGGCGTCTTGTTTTTGTCGTTTTTGAAATAATGACATTTTTAAAGATACCCTTCACCTGTGCAGCAATATTTTATAGATAAACGCCCTAATCGGTTCAAGCCATCCCAATAGATGGAAAATTGTAAGCAACGCCGCAATAACGCCAATTATGCCGATGGTTCTTATCTTAGGGTGTTTATGAATGGAAGTATGATTTCCAATCTGTAGATTTCCGGCTTGAATATCCCTAAATATATTTATGTTTATTACAAATTTATCTTTCATACCCCATAAATTAAACAATATGGGCGAAAATGTATGCAGCGCATACAGGGATTATATGCGGATTATCTGCGGTCTGTTATTTTGCGATGTAATAGCCTATGCGTGGTTTATTCTTAACATTGTAGTCTTTTTTCAAAATAGGAATAATATTTTTTGTCAAAGTGCTTTGGTCTATAAAGATGTTTTGTTTGGATAGTTCTTTTATTATTTTATGGCCAGTTAATCCTCTGTGTTCTGGTAGGGTTTTAAGAAGTTCATAGACCGCTGCTGCTTTGTCTGATATTGGTTTTTTCAGTTTCTTTGCTATGGTTTTTGTTTCCCCCGCATTCCCCTTGTTTTGCTCTGTATCGGTCAAATTCGTTGAACTTTTTCCATCTTGATTTTTTCGTGCAACCTCAAATTCATGCATTACTTTCGTCTGTGTTAGGTTTATCTCTCTTTGTAATAAGGCAAGAGGCCATGTACTTTCCGGCAGAATACCCTCAAAACGTTTTTGTAAATCTTCCCACCATTTTTTTATTATGGGGTGTTCTTTAGGTTCAAATGTAATTAAATCAGCTGTTAGGTTTTGGTTCTCACAACTATCCAGATAAGAGAATGTAATATCAATAATATTTTTTGTAAATGAATGCATTGCCTCTAAAGCTGACATTCCTGAGGAGCTAAAAACAGTCGTGGCTTCTTCAGGCCATTTCAATGCCTCGTAAAGATTTGTTGTTGCAGCGCAAGATTCCCAAATTTTACACATTTTATCCCATAAAGCCCAAAGCTGAGCGCAGTAAAAAACCCAAGGATAACAAACTTCATAATTTATCTCTCTGTCTAAAAACAATTTTCCATTTTCGTATACAGTAACCACCTTTTTCCCATCCGGACGACATTTGCTTCGTGCATTAAATATTCTGATTGCCCAAACGAGTTTAAGAGCCATGGAAAAGGCATTTACCGAATAAAGTGCCAGAAATTCCATTGAACTTTTACCTTTAATTGTTTTTGTTATTTCTATCAAAATCGCTAATGCTTGATATTCAAAAAATGTCTGAGGTCTCCATACTTTAGCTTTATTATGAGGGTTTTTTGATTTGACCAGCTTGTTGAATGGGTGGATGATTGTTGCCGATTCAGAAAGTGCCTCAGGTTGCCATACTTCATTTTTTTTATGCGGGTCCTTTGATTTGACTAACTTGTAGTTTTCTGATTCTGTCATTTTTCACCTGTCCTTTTCGGGTCGGCCTGAACAACGCTGCTCAAACCGCTTGCCCTCGTGCTTTCTTGCGAAAGCAAGAACGGGGGCTTCCCGACTTGTCCGCCGTAGTCCCTCAGTCCCTTTGAGACACCATAGGTGGGACGAAGGCGGATAAATCTTAATTTTTGTGCTATTTTACCACAAAAACCCGCATATTTAAAAACTGTTTTTCCCTTGATTTTCAGCAGGAAAGATATATAATTTATGTGTTGTTTAATCCATTCTATAGGAGGTCGGAGAAGATGAATAAGAAGTTGCATTTCTTTACGCATACCCAAAGTTCTCCTGCCCTAATCAAAATACATTAACAATTTTTTGGAAGGAAGAGGAAAATGAAAAAAATAGGAGTTTTGGCAGTTATTGTGTGTATGATGGCAGTAGTGAATTTCGCATCGGCTGACATCATACGAGGAATTAATATTGATTTTGTAACTATCGGCAATCCAGGTAATGCGACTGACCCTGCAACTGGTAGTTTGTACGGTGCGGTCAGTTACAATTACCGTATCGGCAAGTATGAAGTAACTGCCCATCAATATCAAACGGCATCTGCAGTAGGAGGATTTAATACTGGCTTTGGCAGTGGAGACATGCCAGTATATTATGTTTCATGGTTCGATGCTGCCCGTTTTTGCAATTACCTGACAACAGGAAATAAAGATATTGGAGTTTATAATATTTCAGGAAGTTCTGTCGAAATTATGGACCACCAATTAGCCGGTTCGACCTATGGTGTCGCATACTTTCTGCCCTCTGAAGATGAATGGTACAAGGCAGCGTATTACAAACCTGATGGCAGCGGTTATTCAATTTTTGCTAATGGCACAAATGTTGCTCCAATAGCAGGTATCGAAACGAATTATAACGCTGGTTATGGACAGTACTGGGCTGTAGGTTCTGGAGCAATGGAGCAAAATGGAACATTTGATATGATGGGTAATCGTGATGAGTGGACCGAAGGGTTGGATATAGAAGGTCGCAGAATTATCCGTGGCGGTAATTGCAGGTCATCAGCATCCTATCTAATGTCATCAATGCGTCTAAGCACAACTCCATACAACCAAAGCCAGATTGGCTTCCGCATTGCCTCCATTCCGGAACCCGCCACGCTTTCACTGCTCGGCTTAGGTGGTTTGATATTGAGAAGAAAACGCAGTTAGATTTCTTGACTTGACAAGCTGAGTATTTATTTCTGCCTTTATACATATATCCCCTGCGGCCTTGTGGCCTACCCTCAAGCATACCACAAGTTAAGTAAGCCTCTTAATGAGCCGATACAGTAGTAGAGACAAACCAATTATATGTCATACCTTACGCAAGTAGAGGCAGTAATATAATTACACTGGAATTTAATGTATATAACACTAATTGTAATAATGGGTTAAGTGTTACAAGCATTTTTTGGATATAAATTTTAGGAGAGCAGGAAAATGGGAATTTTAGAAATAATGCAAATTTTAATAATTATTATTATACTGCTCCCCATTAAGGAATGACCAGAATTATGGTAATATTTCTTAACGGAGGTAACAGTTATGAGCAAAAGGAAATGGTCTTCGAAAGACAAATTGATGATAGTATTCTGAAAGGGAAAGTTCTGTTTGCGTAACACGGGACATTGCTCAGTTATTTGAGGCGGCTTTGCGGCCTGCCGACACGCCTATATGCCCTATACAATCAAATCGTTGTCCTTGTAAGCACCTTTTTCCTGGCCGCAATTAACGCAAAATTTCTTTTACCCGATATGAGCGTAATGCCTTCTATGAGATGCAGTATCGGGAACGATATTTACTTCAAGTCTGCAATGCAGGGCGGCGGCAATCCTGCGGAGCATTTCAAGACTGTGGCCTCTGTAATCTGCCTCTTCAAGACGGCTTATAACAGGCTGTTTTGTCCCTATAAGTTTGGCAAGTTGCTTTTGGGTAAGTCCGGCCTGTTGTCTTAACTCATAAATTTTAGAGGCAATCTCAGCGTCCTTATAAGACTTTTCATAAGCAATTTGTTGTCTTTTAGTTTTGATGTATCGCCGTTTAAGTGATTCGACAAGGTCAATTTTTTCTTTGTTTTTTCTCATAGTTCTATATCCTTTCGCAGGAATACTTGTAAGGCTCCTTTTTATATTGAGCGAGGTTTCTTATAGCTCGTTCAATTTCTATTTGTGGAACAGATTTTTCTTTTGTGCAGCCGTGTGAAAGCAAAGCAATGTTTTTGCCCGCAAAAGCATACAAAATCCTGTAATTTACAGTTCCATATTTCGCCCTCAACTCATATATTCCGTCCCGCAAATAATCGCAGTCCGGTCTGCGAAGCTGAAAGCCCATATTTTTTAATCGTTCGATTTTAACGATACAATTTCGTCTTGCCTTCTTTGGTAAGTCGTTTAACCATTCAGCCAGAGGTGTCGTTCCGTCATCTTTTCTAAACGCTCTTAATTCCGTCTTGGGCATTTGTAATCCTTTACCTTTTCATAATATAACAATTTTGTTATATTTGTTCAAGTCTTTTTTTAAAGTTTTTTTCTTTTTTTTACGTATTCCGGCAGCTTCGGTCAAGCGGTAACTATTGCTCCTATTACAGTGTAAAACCGGCTAAAAGGCCGCAATTAACGCAAAATTATCCGATAACCGATAACAATGTCATTCCTGAGTGCTGCTACTTTGGGTTGCTACAGGGAATGATAACCGAGTTGCTAACTCCACATAACGAAAAAAGCGATATACAATAAAATCTGGCATAATAAGGGGGTTCAGGTTTTAATATTTGGAATGTCCAAATATAAGTTTCCAAAATCCGCTAAGCTGGCTTCAAAACCCGATTTCAGGAGGGTTTTTGACTATAAACTATTTGCCAAAAACGACTTAATGACGTTATACATCGCCCCTAACGATGTCGGCAAAGCAAGATTTGCCGTTTCCATAAGTGCGAAAATACGCCCTGCCGTCATCAGGAACAGGCTCAAAAGACTTGCCAGGGAGGCCTTTCGGCTGAGCCAATACGAAATCAAAGGCACTTTTGATTACGTTGCGGTTTATTCTTCATCATTGTCTAAAATGGAAAATTCTGATATAAATCCCGTTAGAGGTAAAGCCTTAGGCTTGACGGCCTGCAGGCAGCCTACCTCTAACGGGATAAAGAAAATCACTCTAAACGAAGTCCGACAAGGCTTTATGAAACTTGCCGAAAAAGGGTATAAGGAATGGCTAAAGAGACAATAATTTTTGCAATCAGGCTTTACCAGTCAAGCTTGGGATTGTTTCTTGGCGGCCAATGCAGGTTTGTGCCAAGTTGCAGCGAATACGCTATTGAAGCGGTCCGGCAATTCGGCGCAGTCAAAGGCAGTTATATGGCGGTAAAACGTATTCTGCGATGCCATCCCTTCAGCCGTGGCGGATTTGATCCGCCTTCGGTAAACCTTCGGCGGGCAGGCCCGCCGCTGTAAACCGCGGATTCCTTCGACCAGCTCAGGACTGGTACACAGATTACGCTGAAATTGCTGAAATAAAAAAACAGTGAAATCCGCGGAATCCGTGGTTAAAATATAGTTGACTATGAATCCCGCACCTTCTAAATTCTATATATCTCGGCCGTCTTTTAAATAGCTGAAAAACAATGAAATTATAAAAGGCTTTAACAAAAATTGTACAAAAAGAAGGTGCGGGATGAAGGCGAAAGACAAGTTAATATCTATAGGAAAAGCAGCGAAACTTGCCGGTATTTCGACACAATCGCTCCAATATTATATAATGGTCGGCCTGATAAAACCGACGGCTGTGAGTAAAACGAACAGAAGACTCTTTGACGCCGGGGCTGTGGACAGGATAAAACTTATAAATAAACTCAATAAATCGGGTTATCCGCTTCGAGCGATAAGGGAATTATTCCTCGAAGGCAGCATTAATAATATGAAAAATAAAATATAGAAAATAAAAAATGTGGAATACTATTTTTTATTTAAAATAGTTTCGCCGAAGGCGAATCCTTAATTTTTATATTTAATTTTTGATTTTTTATTCTTAAGGGCAATATAAAGGATTGACTTATGAGTGACTATGACTACCTGCAGAACAAACGGAATATGATTGTCGGCGCTTTTGTAATCGTAGGCGTTCTCGTCTTTGCTTATATGGTTTTCCTTTTCGGCGAGCTGCCCGTAGCGGTAACAAAATTCACATCCTATACGATAAATGTCAGATTTCCATTCGCACCCGGCGTTCAGGAAAATACGCCGATAAGATATTGCGGCTATCAAATAGGACTTGTAACGAAAGTTGAACCGCCGACGCTGTTTAAGGATAAAGACGGCAGATTAACTCCTCAAGTAACTGTTGAAATGGCAATAGATAGAAAATATGATAATATCCCAGCCAACGTCACAGTCAAGCTTGGCAAACGAGGCATGGGCAGCAGCTACATAGAATTAAGTTCTGCGCCTTTAGTCGCGGACGAAGTGCAGAAATTTCTCCAGCCGGGGGTAACTCTCCAGGGTGAAAGCGGGGGAGGAAGCGAAATACTGCCGGAGGAATTGCAGGACAAAATCGATACCTTTTTCGGGAAGGCTGCAACTTTGATGGACAATCTCAATGTTGTAGTCGGTGACGCAAACAATCAGCAGAACCTTAAAAAATCGCTGGCAAACCTTTCCAAGGCTACGGAAGAATCCATTACAACGCTTCAGGAGATAAAAGAGTTTTCCCAGACAGGAAAAGAAAAGCTGGCCTCTGTTTCGGATTCGGTTATGCAGACCAGCGAAGAGCTTGGCGAAACGCTTATCGAGCTGCGCAGGACGATTAACAAAATCAACAGCGGCGAAGGCACCGTAGGAAAACTTATTAATGACGATAAACTCTACAATAATCTGGTTGACAGCAGCGAAGAATTGAAGGCAGCGATTGAGAAGATGAAAAAGACCTTCCAGAAAACCAGCGAAAAAGGTATCAAGGTCAGCGTTTTCTAAGAACCTCTAATGCTCTTAATCACTGATTACGCTGATTAAATGATTTTTAATTCATCACCGAGCCACAGAGGAAAGGAGAACACCGAGTTTCAGACACGGATTTGCACAGATTAACACGGTTTTTTCACCACCCCCGCCTGCGCGGGGGCAGGCTCCGACACGAAGGACACTAAAGGTTTGCTTTAAGGTGGTGTTCTACGAACACTGTAAAATTCAAACAGCCCCTTTTTGAAGTTAAACTTCAACGGGTCTGTAATTGAATTTTTTACCGCTGCGCAATTGCACCTTAAAGCAAAAGAATTCCTTATACTTACCATTTTGCTTTGTCCACAGGCTGACCCCGATGAGATAGTTTCACATCTCACGGGGCAGGTCTCACGGGGTAAACTCCGGTGGGGGCTAAACAAAACTATAAAATTATTTTGGTTGAGTTTGAAAAGAAAAAGAAATAGCGTATAGCGTATAGGGGACAGGGGATAGGTAAAAAAGAAGATTTGACAAAGAGAGCTGGCCGGTAGAGAATGAAGGAGATAGGATGAAGCGTAGAACGGTTGCGGTTCCGCCGTCGCTATAAGCTATGGCGAGACAAGTGCGCAGCTCGTTTCGACCATTGTCTTGCGGTTAACGTAAAAAACTGCCGGAGGCGGACAAGCATCGAGCCCCGATGAGATAGCCCAAGAGGCCACCCCGATGAAGTAGCTTCTCAATAGGTATTTTGAACTCTTCATTAGATAGAGAAGCACTTCACAGGGTAAATCTCACGGGGTAAAGAAGCAGCAACGGAAAATTAAAAATCAAAAATAGAAAAGGCGGATGAAATATGAAAAAGATTTTTGCAATTTCGATAATTTTCTTAATTTGCGCAGTCGGGAAAACGGCAACAGATTCTAACAATACAATAGTGTCAGATTCCAATAACACAGTAGTATCGGACACTAACACCACAGTCGATTGTCAGGAAAGAATTAAACAATTAGAACGAGTTATAAAATCGCAGGAAAAAAGACTTACGAAAATCACAGACGCTTTCAACGACCTTAAAAAACAATTAGCCGAACAAATAAAAGAAAATGAGCGGTTAAGAGCCTTACTGCCCCAAAACAAAACACGCAATGCTGTAGACTCTGATGACTCGAATAAATGGAGCGGATTTCGAGGCTTGAAATGGGGAGTAAATATCAAAGATATGAATGACCCTAATATGATATTGATAGAAGAAGATAAAAAAGCAGAGACAGCATTTTATAAACGTGTAGACGACAAACTGTTTATTGGCCGTGCCGAGTTAAGTAGATTAACTTATAACTGTTATAAGGGTCGTTTTGATAGCGTAATGATTTCCACAAAAGGATATTCAAATTTTCAATATCTTAAAGATGCCATATTTGCTTATTATGGCGAAGGAGACCAGCTAAATAAATATATTGAACGGTGGTTCTGGGGCGGTGCTTACCCGAAAGGCATTAAGGATGTTGGGATGTCTTTACAATATAACAAGTTCAGTGAAGAAGGTTTGCTGGCTATATTTTACTTACCAATAAAAAAAGAAAAGGAAGCTGATGACAATACAGCAGCAAAAGAAGCCGATAAGGATTTTAAATGAGGTGTGGTTCAGAGCAGAGTACAAAGACCGGCAAGGCCTTATGGAAGAAGAAATAAAAATTGTTGAGGAATCCGCAAAATAAAGTATGGATATTGATGACAAAAAACCAGAAGACGTTCTAAAACCTGAATTTGTTCAGCAATATAAGGAACTTCATAAGAAGATCTGGCACCGATTAGTTGAAACAAACACCACTATAGCTATTCTCGAAAAAATACAATCTTTTCCATTTCATCGTTTTTACTCACCTAACGAAAATATTTTCTGGACGTCTGTTTATTGGAACTTTCTCGATATCTTAACAATCAACATTCATACGATAGTAAAAAAAACATGCAAAAAAGACGAGCACACACTCCCCAAGTTTGTGGGTAATGTTCACGAGTGGCTACAGGATTCAGAAAAAGTAGAATATTCCCAAAACCTTAAAGAAGTCAAGTTCGACCAGACCACAGAAAACATTCGCAAAAAAATTACCGACATACGTGATAAAACAATTGCACACCGACTCTTTGACGAGCAAAACCACCTTATTGAGCCTGATGGGGTAAAGGTATCAGAAATCCGAAGTCTTTATGACGCAACAGAGGAACTTTTCCGTGCATGTTCTTTCGGTGCCGAATATGTTACAACACTATATATAGAAGGTACCTGTGGAGGCAAACCCATCGAAAAAGACATCGACCACATTCTCGATCTCATAGTAAAGGATAGTTACTGGTTGAATGAACCCGAACGAAACCAGCAATTTTGGCAGATATGTAAAACAACAAAATCAAGTGAGGAAATCCTCGAGCTGAACCAATGGAGAAAAAAGTTTGGGATGCCGGAAGTTTGAACCAAAATAGGCCGATAGATAAACTTGTTTATGAATTATACGATTTAACGCCGGAAGAGATAGAGATAGTAAAAGGCAAAGGTAATTGACGAGGTAATCGTCGCCGTGCCGGCGACGGCTAAACAATTTAATACACCGCTCATTAATCCGCCGTCGCCAAGGGCTATGGCGGGACAGGCATTCGCGGCTCTGAACCCCGTCAATGTGTTGACGAGGCTAACCGAAAAAAGAAAACCCCCTCTGCTTCTTGCGAAGCAAGCGAGGGGGCTAAATATTTTTAGATTCCCGCTTTCGCGGGAATGACATTTTCCATTTAGTGCATATCAAAGAGGGACTGCGTTTTTATAATTGTAACCTGGTCGGGATAAGCGTGAAAAGCGTGAATGTGCAATTCATCCCTTCTTGCCTCGAAGTCAATATAGCTGAAAGGCTCGAGGCCGCCGATGGCAAGCTTGGGAAATTTTACGAACATGCCGTGGTTGCGGGCGAATCTTTCAAGGTCGATATGACTCTGACGATAGAGATTAGGACTCATCTTCTCGACCTGGAAATCAGTCATATAGCTTAGCCCCTTGGCAAGCGTGCATTTATGATTTCTCTGGCCGGTAAATCTGAATCTTTCAATCAGGCCGCGACGCGGCAGAAGCTGCGTCGGCGAACTTATAAGCTCCGAAAGACAAAGGTCATTCGTAAAAACGCTAACGACGTGCGAGCCGCCCGTCGCCCAGATTAGAGCTTCATATTTGTCGGTCTTTATTGTTCGTTTTTCATAAATACAGAAAAGCTCCGGATGAAGCGGGCGCTGGTAAAGCGTGAAGGTCAATTCACTGACAACAACATTCGTGTTCGGAAGTTCCATTCAAAACCTATATAAACATTAAAAAGCTGACTATTTCTTATAGCGTCATTTTACCACAAATGGCTTTCCAATTCAAGGCCGTTTATAATACTGATAATGCAGTTTTACGGTATTATGGGACGATTATAACACAAGTCCAGATATGAACGGCAATAAGGATTTGAAAAAAAATCGCTTTTTTTTATAAAAAGTCAAATAGACGAAATTATTTTCGCCTTTTTTATTAGCCTGACAGCCAGGCGTTAATGAGTGTAGCGATTATATCGTAAAAAGAGTGAGTGCCTGCGGTGATGCCAAATCCGCGAGCGGCGAAAATAACGGCAAAGAAAACGCCGGCAATCGTTCTAAAAGCGAAGGGAATTACGGTGAACTTTTCCGAAACGGCGAATTGGCCGTTTAGAAATACAAAATGATGATGAAGGCTGAAAAGAACGGAAGAAATAATCACCGAAATAACGATAGCTTTCATCCTGCGAACGCCAAGAATCGTTTCAAAAAACATCATTGAAATACTTATAAGAATCAGTCTGAAAATTAATTCTTCATAAATCCCTGCGCCAATGCCGGTCAGCAGGTTCATTGCCATATTATGGCTGCCGCTGTCATACAATAAGCGGACACTGTTGGCTGGCGCATTTGCTCCCCTGTTAAGAACAAGTGCTAAAACGATTAGAGGCACCGCCAAAACAAGGCATTCAATTACCATAATGAATAAATCACTGAATTTGATTTTCCAGCTCTGCCTTGAAAAAAGCTGAAGTATCAAAAGCGTCAGCATTACGAAAACGGGCGCAAACAGCCAGGCGCTTTTCGTATCCATACCGACATAATACAGAAAGTTCTGCACCCAGACAAAAGACACTACCGCACCGCGGATATTGCTGACAGGCTCGGTCAGAAGCTGCGGATTGACTAAAAGAACAAGAATTTCGTAAGTGATTATAAACGGCAGAAGAAAAATAAGCGCGTAAACCGGCCGGGACGTCCTGGCAAAATACCCGGTTTCTGCCAGGACAGTCCCATTAGGCTTTTGTTTTTCAGCTTCATCTGACTTTTTTTGTGCCATTGCCGTGAAAGTTTAACCCAAAAATGTAAAAAATACAAAACAAAATCCATTTTTGACTAATAGAATATAAAATGTAGAATGTAGAACTATTATGACAGGACAAACGTTACAACAGATTTATGAATTGTTATTCGAGCGGTTCGGTCCGCAGCGCTGGTGGCCGGGCGAAACTAAGGATGAAATTATTACAGGAGCAATCCTGACCCAGAACACCAACTGGCAGAATGTCGAAAAAGCCATACTGAATCTGAAAAAAGCATCGGTAATGAGCCTTGATAAACTTTATTCGCTGCCGCAGGAACAGCTGGCGGAGCTTATCAGGCCTGCCGGCTATTACAACATAAAGGCAAAAAGACTAAAGGCCTTTCTGAAATGGCTCTTTGAAGAGCATAACGGCTTGCTTTCAGAAATAGAGTCAATTCATACTGAAAATCTTCGCCAGGAACTTTTGCAGATAAACGGCATCGGCCCCGAAACAGCAGATTCGATTCTGCTTTATGCTTTTGACAGACCTGTTTTTGTGGTTGATGCCTATGCATACAGGATAGCAACGAGGCATTTGCTGATTGAGCCGCAGTGCGGCTATGAAGAGCTTCGGAGTCTTTTTGAAGATAATCTCGACAATAATGTTCAGGTTTTTAACGAGTATCACGCCCTGCTTGTCCGCACCGGCAAAGAGTTTTGCAGGCCAAAGGCCAGATGCGAGGGCTGTCCTCTTGAAAATCTGCCTCACCAGACAGAGATAGAATAATCCAATGCCTATAATAAGAAAAAAAATAACGGTCCAGGGACAGGTGCAGGGAATCGGCTTTCGGCCTTTTGTCTATAGACTTGCGGCGGAGCTGAATTTGACAGGATTTGTTTACAATTATACGGAAGGAGTAATAATAGAAATTCAGGGCGGCAGCAATAATATAGAAAATTTTATCGACAAATTAAAAGGGGGCGGCAGAGAAATACCGCTTTTAAAAATCACCTCAATAAATATCGCTGAAATTGCTCCGGTTACTTCAGATAAATCTTTCGAGATAAAACAAAGCGTAACAGGCGGAACAGTAAGCACGGAAATTACCGCTGATATCGCAACCTGCAAAGATTGTCTGGCTGAATTGTTCGATAAAAATGATTTTCGTTACCGCTATCCTTTTATTAACTGCACAAATTGTGGGCCAAGATATTCAATAATAAAAACGATACCCTACGACCGGCCAAATACAACAATGGCTGATTTCATAATGTGCGAAAGGTGCAGAGAACAATATGAAAATCCGGCAGACAGACGCTTTCACGCCCAGCCTGTTGCCTGCCCTGTATGTGGACCAAAAATAAGACTTTGCGATAATAAAGGCAGAGAAATCGAAAATAATTCAGATAAAGTTATTCAGGAGACAGTTCGACTTTTATCGGCAGGAAAAATTGTCGCTATCAAAGGGCTTGGCGGTTTTCACCTTGCCTGCGACGGCGAAAATGATAAGGCTGTAAATATGCTTCGCCGGCGCAAAATGCGCGATTACAAGCCATTTGCGTTGATGGCGGCTGATGTCGATAAAATACGTCAATTTGTTTATGTTGACAAAACTGCGGAAGCGATTTTGAAAAGTCCGCAGGCGCCTATTGTCCTTTTGCCAAAGAAAGAACCAAATACAATTGCACCATCTGTTGCCATAGACATAAAGACTCTGGGTTTTATGCTGCCCTATACGCCTTTGCATCATCTTATATTTGCTGAAAAAAAGTTTAACGCACTGGTGATGACCAGCGGCAATATCGCTGATGAGCCTTTGATTTGCAAAGACAGCCAGGCTCTTGAAAAGCTCGCAGGCATCGCTGACGCGTTTTTGATGCACAACAGGGAAATTTATCGCCAGGTTGACGATTCGGTTGTGCATATTATTAAAAATGAGCCTGTTCCGCTTCGCCGGTCAAGAGGATTTGTGCCGCAGTCGATAGTTCTAAAAAATTTCAGCTCGGCTGATATATTAGCAACGGGAGCAGACTTGAAAAATACCTTCTGTTTCGTAAAGCAGAACCGCTTTATACCCAGTGAACATATTGGCGATATGGAAGACGCGAGCGTTTATAAACACTGGATACAATCGATGGAACATCTCAAAAAACTCCTTGAAGCCAATCCTTCCATAATCGCCTGTGATTTGCATCCAAATTATTTTTCAAGTCAATACGCAAAAAAACTGAAAAAAGATAAACTCGTTGAAGTTCAGCATCACTGGGCACACATCGCTTCTGTCCTGGCCGAACACAACCTTGACGAAAAAGTCATCGGCATTGTCGCAGACGGCACAGGATACGGCTTAGACGGTGCAATCTGGGGCTGCGAATGTCTGATTGCCTCGCTGGATGATTTTCAACGCTTTGGCCATTTGGCTTATTACCCTCTTGCCGGCGGAGATTTGGCTTCCAAAGAGGCTATCAGGCCGATAATGGGATTAATGAAAAAATATAATATTTCTGTTCCTGAAAAAATACTTAATGAAATCGAGCCGGACATAAAAAAAAGAGAATCTATCCGGCAGCAAATCGAAAAAAATATCAATACTATTGCGACATCGAGTCTTGGCAGATTGTTCGATTGCGTTAGTGCTCTTTGCGGTCTTGGAAATTACAACCGCTTCGAGGCACAGCTTCCGATGGCTCTTGAGGCAATTGCAGAAAAAAAAGTTACCGGATATTACCCATTTGCGTTAAAAAAAGAAAATCGGCCTGCTGCGATTGAAATAGGCGATATGCTTAAAGGAATAATAGCTGACAGGACGGCCGGAGTTGATAGAAGCATTATTTCGGCAAAGTTTCATAATACTATTGCTAAATTTTTCCTTACACTGGCAAAACAGGCACAGGACAAAACCGGCATAAAAACCGCTGCGATAAGCGGCGGCGTGTTCTGCAACAGATTTCTCTCTGAAAGGTTAATTGAACTGTTGCAAAACGATGGATTTAGAGTATTATTTAACCGGCTCCTGCCCGCCAATGATGGCTGTATTTCATTGGGACAAGCTGCAATAGCGGCAAAAAAATCTAAAAAACAGGATTAAATATGTGTTTAGCTGTTCCTGCTCGTATAATCGAATTAAAAGGCGATGAGGCAATTGCAGATGCAATCGGCAATCGCATTCAGGTAAAGACTACACTTGTGCCGGATGCGAAAATCGGAGACATCGTGCTGATTCACGCCGGGTTTGCGATAACAGTTCTCGATGAAGAAGAAGCAAAGAAAATCTGGGTGCTTCTGGAGGAACTGGATAACTTTTCCAAAACCAATAAAAGAGTTTCAGGATAAACTATGCTTGATAAAATAAATACTGCATATACCAATATAGCAAGAGCACAAAAGGCGCTTGGCCGAACCGTAAACATAATGGAAGTCTGTGGAACCCATACGGTAAGCATTTTCCGGGCTGGTCTGAGAAGCGCCTTTCCGGAAGGATTAAAACTTTTAAGCGGCCCCGGCTGTCCTGTTTGCATTACCGACCAGGGATATATCGATGCAATACTGACATTTGCGGACAGAGACGATATTATAATCGCAACTTACGGCGATATGATTCGCGTCCCCGGCAGAAACGGCTCATTAGAGCAGAAAACACACAGAGAAAATATAAAAATAATTTTAAGCACAGAGGACGTTTTAAAACTTGCGAAACAAAATCCCGATAAAAAAATCCTTTTCATCGCGGTAGGTTTCGAAACAACCGCTCCGGCAACAGCGGTTCTGGCAAATGAATCGCTGCAGCAGGGAATTAAAAATATTTTCATCTTCAGCAATCATAAACTTGTCGTGCCCGCAATGGCTGCACTTTTGACCACCAAAAATCACAGGATAGACGCATTTATTTGTCCAGGCCACGTAAGCGTAATTATCGGCTGCGATGCTTATTTGCCGATTGTTGAGCAATTTCAAAAACCCTGTGTTGTTGCCGGTTTTGAGCCGATGCAGATAATCGAGGCGATTTCCGAAATATGCAGACAGCTTGCTGAAAACGAACCTCAGCTCGGCTCGGTATATCAGGCTGCCGTAACGCCGCAAGGAAACAAAACCGCGCAAAAAATAATAAATGATACTTTCGATATTTCTGATGGCTATTGGCGGGGTCTGGGCGAGATTAAAAAAAGCACCCTGAAACTCAAGGAAAAATTCAGCAGTTTGGATGCTGAAAAACAGCTTGGCATTAAATTCATACCTGAGCAGGACCTTACCGGCTGCTGCTGCGGCGAGGTCCTCTGCGGTTTGATGGACCCGCCCGACTGCGGCCTGTTTGCAACAAATTGCACTCCTGATACACCCGTAGGCCCCTGTATGGTAAGCAGCGAAGGCGCCTGTGCCGCGTGGTTCAAATACACACGCAAAAATCCGCCTAAAGGCGAGACTTCGCCAAAGGCGAGAGGACAAAAATAATGGCGGCTGACAACGACAAAATTTTGCTCGCTCACGGCGGAGGCGGCAGATTAACAGACCAGCTTATCCGTAATGAAATCATCTCGGCCCTCGGAAATTACACATTAAGTAAACTTATGGATTCGGCAGAACTGCAAATCGGACAAACAGATATCTGCTTTACCACCGATAGTTTCGTAGTAAAGCCGTTGTTTTTTAACGGCGGAGATATAGGCAAACTCGCCGTCTGCGGCACAATAAACGACCTTGCCGTCAGCGGTTCAAAACCGCTCGTTCTTAGCCTGTCTCTTATCATTGAGGAAGGTCTGGAATTACAAGTCCTGCGGAAAGTCCTGCACAGCGCCGCAAAAACGGCAAAACAGGATAATGTCGAAATTGTCTGCGGCGATACAAAAGTCGTCGAGGCAGGTTCAGCCGACAAGATTTTCATTAACACTTCCGGAATAGGATTAAAACTGCCGAAGGCCGATGTCGGATTTGAAAGGATTGCAGCAGGCGATAAAATTATCATCACCGGCACAATCGGCGACCACGGTATGACAATTATGTCGCAAAGGGAAGGAATGAAATTCGAATCCGACCTCAAAAGCGACTGCGCTTCCGTCGCCCAAATCTGTTCTAAAGTTATCGAAGAACTTGGCGAAGACATAAAATTTATGCGCGACCCGACCCGCGGCGGACTGGCCGCAACTTTAAACGAGATTGTCAATCAGACAAATTCAGGTATCGAAATACAGGAAAGTCAAATTCCTGTCCATCCGACTGCCAAAGCGGCGGCGGATATGCTGGGCTTTGATATTTTAGATATCGCAAATGAGGGAAAAGCCGTAATTGTGGTTTCATCGCAAAAGGCTCAAAAGTGCCTTGAAATCTGTCAAAGCTGCGAGATAGGAAAAAACGCGGCCATAATTGGCCAAGTCATTCAAAGCGGCGAGCCGCTTGTCGAGATGGTAACAATGATAAAAGGCAGACGCATTGTGCAGATGCCTTACGGCAGAGAATTGCCGAGGATTTGCTGATGCACGAAGCGATGATTGCTGAAAATATCATCGAAACAGTCCTTGCCCAGACGAAAACCAAAACAGGTAAGGTAACCCGCATAGTTATTAGCTGCGGCCAGATAAATGCGATTAACGATGAGGCGATGCAGTTTGCCTTCGAGATTGCCGCAACGGATACTATTTGCAGGGGAGCGAAACTTAAAATAAAACATATTCCGTTAAAAGGCAATTGCCGAAACTGCAAAAACGAATTTGAATTCGATTTGTATAATCCGCAGTGTCCGAAATGCGGCAAAAGCGATTTTTCAATCGGCGAAGACGCCCCCCTCCTGCTGGAAGAAATAGAATTTGAGGAAAAATGATGAAAATAAAGTTAAACAAAAAGATTCTTGCCAAAAACGAAGATTTCGCCGCGGCGAACAGGAAATTTTTTAAAAAGAAAAACCTTACCTGTATCAATATGATTTCTTCGCCCGGAAGCGGCAAAACAACCATACTTGAACAAACCGCCAAAGCATTAAAGGACAAAATCAGGATTGGTGTGATTGAAGGCGACCTTTATACCAAATTCGATTCCGAAAGAATCCTCGCAGCCGGCATCCCTGCCATACAAATTGAAACAAAAGGCGCCTGCCACCTGAACGCTGAGCAGATTACCAATGCCCTGCACAAACTCGACACTGATAATCCCGCACGTGTGCGAGGCCTCGCCAAAGGCGGGCTTGATATCATTGTGATAGAGAACGTGGGCAATCTTGTTTGTCCTTCCGATTTCGACCTCGGCGAAACTGCAAGAGTGGTAGTTCTTTCTGTAGCTGAAGGCGATGACAAATGTGCAAAGTATCCAAAGGCCTTCGCACAGGCCGATGTCCTTTTGATAAACAAAATCGACCTTCTTCCCCACCTGGATTTTGATATTAAAAGAGTTAAAAAAGATGCTTTAAAGCTGAATAAAGATTTGAAAATCTTCGAAATATCTGCTAAAATTGCAAAAGGTATGAAAAACTGGTTTAACTGGCTAAAAAAAACCGCGGATTACGCAGATTCCGCGGATTCTTAAAAATATGAATGTAACTGAAGACAAACTTGTTCACAGCGCTTTGACTGGAAAAATCCTTGGCGCTGCTATGGAGGTTCATAGCATTCTTGGAACTGGTTTTTGGGAAAATGTATATGAAGAAGCTCTTGCTATCGAATTTAATATAAGAAAGATACCGTTTGAAAGACAAAAAACTTTTGAAGTCTCATATAAAGGAATATTCGCAAAGGAATTTATTTGCGATTTTGTTGTTGGCGGTTTAGTTATTGTGGAATTAAAAGCTATTAAAAGAATTACTGAAATTGAACAGGCCCAATTATTGAATTACTTGAAAACCAGCGGCCTTGAAGTGGGTCTTTTGCTGAATTTTGGCGCAAAATCCCTTGAATATAAAAGAATGATTTACAGTAATCCGTGAAATCCGTGTAATCCGTGGTTAAAAATATGGATTCATTTAATTATAAAAACGGCAGATTATTTGCGGAAGACGTCGATATTGAAAATATTGCCGCTTCTGTCGGCACCCCTGTCTATATTTACAGCAAGGCGACAATCCTCGACCACTACGAAAAAATCAAAACCGCCTTTGCCGCCCTCGATACGACAATCTGTTATTCAATCAAAGCGGCAGGTAACATCAATATCCTTAAAATCTTCGCCGGCCTCAATAGCGGCTTCGATATTGTCAGCGGCGGTGAACTTTCCCGCGCTCAGCAGGTTGACGCCGATATGAAAAAAGTCGTCTTTGCCGGCGTCGGCAAAACCGATGAGGAAATTATTGCCTCGCTTAAAGCCGGCATTGGTTATTTCAATATCGAATCGGAAGCTGAATTTGAAAATCTCGTAAAACTTGCCAAACAGGCCGGTGTCCAAACAAAAGCGGCATTGAGAGTCAATCCTGACGTTGACCCTAAAACTCACAAATACATTACCACCGGCAAAAAGGAAACAAAGTTCGGTGTTGATATTGAGCGCGCACTAAAATTTTTCGAGCAATACGGCAAAAACGATTATGTCCGCTTATGCGCAATTCACGTCCACCTCGGCTCCGGCGGCAGGACAATCGACCCATACCGATTAGCGACTGAAAAAGTTTTGCCGCTTATCGATACTCTTCGCGGCAAAGGCTTTAAAATTGAAATGCTCGATTTAGGCGGCGGGTATGGCGCAGATTATCAGACTGATACAGTGCCGTCAGCCGCCGATTACGCAAAAGGAATTGTCCCGCTACTGAAGGGTAAAGATTTAAAACTCGTTCTCGAACCCGGCAAAAGCATTATGGCAAATGCCGGGATACTGCTTACGAAAGTCTTATATCTCAAACAGGGCGGCAATAAGAAATTCGTCATAGTCGATGCGGGAATGAATGATTTAATCAGGCCCAGTCTCTACGAGGCTTTTCATTTCATCTGGCCGGCGAAGGTTGAAGACAGATTTTCTTATGTAAAAAGAACTGAAAAGCTCGATATAAAAGGCCTGGAGTTTGCTGACATCGTCGGCCCAATCTGTGAAGCAACAGACTTTTTCGATAAAGACAGGGCCATTCCGCCAGTCAATCGCGGCGATTTATTAGCGGTATTTACCGCAGGCGCCTATGGCTTTACAATGGCCAGCAATTACAATGCAAGGCCCTTACCTGCAGAGGTGCTTGTTGACGGCAAAAATTTCAAAACCATTCGCAAACGGCAGTCTTACGAGGATATGATTGCACTTGAGAAGTAATCAGAGAATACTGAATTAAGCGATAGTAGATGGAATGTCCTTAAATGCTTTTTTTAAGTTGGCGGTTTTTTCCTGCAAATAACTTTTCAACAAATCGATTTCTGCTCTGTTTTTTAAGTCCGCAAGTTTCTTGTATATGTCTTCCCAACTTATAGTTTTAAATGTGTGTTTTTTGAGATAAGGTTTAAATTCCCCTTCTATTGAATTAATCTCCTTATGCATTTTGGGTAAAAGATTCACAATGTAACAGGTCTTATCCCCATAAGCAGCATTAGCATATAATGCATACCTTATTAATTGGGAGCAGAATTCGTTTTGCACTTCAATAATATCTGTATTTAAGGTTTCATCTATTAAATCCCCATAACGTTCTTTATAAGATTTGTATGGCGTTTTAGTTATTCTATCGACTTCTTTATCTTTCCAAACAGATATGTCTTTTCTTGAATTTGGAGAGCAAAATTTAGCTTCAATTAAGAAAACCTCTTTTGCGGTATTTAAAATAATATCGGGCTCGGTTTGGACTCGTATTTCAAATTCGTATTTTTTTCTAAAAATTTCTAACTCATTGATCGGCTTGTCCGGCGAATTTAAATTATAACCCCATAATATCAACTCCGGTTCCTCCTTATATGATTTGCCGGTGATTAAAGAAGCTATATTTTTTAATTCATTCGCTTTCTTTAGGGTCGCAAAAACATTCCAGCTTAAAGCATCTTCAGAATTTTCGTATCCTATTCTTTTTGTATCAAATTTCACATTGCCTGGGTTATCAAATATAGTTTTAAACAAATCGATGTCTGTAATTAAGTTGTCCGTTTTCTCTTCATAAATGTATGTGTTTTTTCGGCAGTATATTCTATGCTCCTCACAGTAGTTCGACTCACAGTCACGAGGTTCTTTCTTAGAGGGATACTTAGTAATCGGTGTCTTGCAATCTTTGATAGGACAACAATAATCCAAATCCTTAGCAGGTTTTAGGTCACTTATCCCATACGGTAAAACGCTGTTATTCATTTTAACCTTTTTTTTAAAACAATGTATTGCATATCGTCATACTATAGCAAATCAGAATTATTTCACAAGTATTTTAAAAAATCTGTGAAATCTGTAATTAAAATTTTTCGATAAACGAATTGCGTAACCGAAACTGATTGCCGATTATTGGATGTTGGAAGTTCGACGTTCGATGTTGGACGTTAAACTAATTAAAACTTCGTGTCTTAGTGCCTTGGTGGCTAAAAAGTCAGATGCTGTTCAATAAAGCTCGTATCGACCTTGTTTTGAAGATACATACTATGTGAGAGGATTTTTTCGCAGGCGGGAATTGTCGTCTTTATCGGCCCAATCCGAAATTCCCTAAGCGCCCTCTTCATTGTCGTAATCGCCTCGTCCCTCGTCGGCCTGTGCACAATCAGTTTCGCTATCATCGAATCGTAATAAGGCGTAACCGTTGCGCCCTGGAAAATATGCGTATCGACTCGGACGCCCATTCCGCCGGGCAGGATAAATTTTTCAATTTTACCCGGGCAGGGAGCGAAATTGCGGCTTGGGTCTTCAGCGTTTATTCGGCATTCTATCGCAACGCCGGTATGGGTTATATCCCTCTGTTTTAAATTTATATTCTGGCCGCCTGCGACCTGAAGCTGCATCTTGATTAAATCTCTGCCGGTAACCATTTCTGTTACCGGATGCTCAACTTGTATCCTAGTGTTGACCTCGATAAAATAGAATTTTTTATCCTTATCGAGCAGAAATTCCACTGTCGCGGCGTTTTCGTATTTCGCTTCTTTTATTACTTTTAGGGCCGCTTTGCAAAGCTCTTCGCGGGTATGCTCATCGAGCACAGGGCAGGGAGATTCTTCGATAAGTTTCTGATGACGCCTCTGCATTGAGCAGTCGCGTTCAAAAAAATGCAGCGTATTGCCTGCCTTGTCGGCAACAACCTGCACCTCAACGTGCCGCGGCTCGACAATATATTTTTCAAGATAGACTGTTCCGTCCTTGAATGCCGCTTCCGCCTCTGTTTTTGCGGTAACAAGCGCGTTTCGCAGGGTAATATCGTTATGAGCGACCCGCATACCTCTGCCTCCGCCGCCCGCCGCAGCCTTTACTATTACCGGATAGCCGATTTTGTTGGCAAGTTTTATTGCCTCTTTTTCATCTTTAATCTGATCTTCAGAGCCGGGCACAACGGGAACATGAGCGTCCTTGGCGACTTTCCTTGCGGCGACCTTGTCGCCTAACATTTTCATTGACTCAGGCCTTGGCCCTATAAATACTATGCCGCAGTCTCTGCAAATCTCGGCAAAATGAGCGTTTTCCGCAAGAAACCCGTAGCCGGGATGAATCGCCTCGACATCGGTTACTTCAGCGGCGCTGATGATAGCGGGAATATTCAGGTAACTTAGCGCAGGCTTTGCCGGGCCGATGCAGATTGCCTCATCGGCAAGCTCAAGATAATAAGAACCTTTGTCCGCTTCGGAATAGACAACTACCGTTCCGATGCCCAGTTCGCGGCAGGCCCGAATTATTCTTAAGGCTATTTCGCCCCTGTTTGCTATGAGTATTTTTGAGAACATTAAATACCTGCGGTAAAAATTGACAGACCGTTTTTAGTCTGGCCTGACCTTGAAAAGCACGTGGCCGAATTCGACAGCCTGGCCGTTAGCGACCATAACTTTTTCGATTGTGCCGGTCGCCTCCGCTTTTATCTCATTCATCACCTTCATTGCTTCAACGATGCAAACCACCGTATCAGACGTTACGCGGTCGCCGACTTTCACATAAGGCGGCGAATCAGGACTTGGCGCAGCGTAAAATGTGCCGACTATGGGCGACTTGATGACGACAAGTTTGTCATCAGCGGCAGACTGCGGCGCAGCTCCTGCGGCGCTAACCGGCACAGCAGGCGCCATAACAGGCACCGGCGCAACGACAGGAATCTGTACCGCCGATGAGCCGGGACGCTTGAGGTGGATTTTATCGTCGCCTTCGGCAATTTCCACTTCCACAAGGTCGTTTTCGAGCATAAGCTCTATAATTTCCTTTACCTTTTTCAACTCGAACTTTTTGTCATCGCTCATTATTGAGTCCTTTAAATTTATCCGCCTCCGGCGGAATGGTTTCTGTTTAATAGGCGGATAAGTATATTGAAAAACCGTAGTTTTTGCAAATGAATTTTAAAAATGGTTTTCAGCGTCTATTATTTGTATAATTCCTTCAAATTTTATGGAATCACAGAAAACCAAAACGAATATATCAGGAACGATACTCGCTGTGCTTGCGGTGCTTAGCTGGGTGCCGGGGCCGCCGATTTTGAAATATCTTACAGGCTACGTTGACTTCTGGACGCAGAATTTTCTGCGATACGCTGTAGCTATGGTCGTTCTTTTGCCGATTCTTGTTTTTTCGATAAGAACTAAAAAGGTCGATTCCTCAATTTGGCGCAAAGCCATTTTGCCGACAATACCAAACATTTTGGCACAGTGTCTTTGGGCGGCGGCATTCTATTACATCAATCCTGCTTTTATGACCCTGCTCGGCCAATCGCAGATATTATGGACAGCCGCTGTTATGATGATTTTTTTCGTTGATGAACGGGCTTTACTCTATAAAAAGCGTTTCTGGTTCGGAACATTGGCGGCAATCGCCGGCCTGATTGGCATAATTGTCCTGAAAGAGGATTTCACCGCAAGGGCATCTCTCATCGGCATAGCTATTTCGCTGTCCTGGGCTGTAACCTGGAGCCTATATACAACCGCTGCGAAAGTCGCTTTTAAAACAACTGACTCAATTGCCGGTTTTGCTGTAGTTTCTTTATATACTGCTCCCTGTCTTGCAGTTTTGGCATTTGTTTTCGGACGGGTTTCGCAGTGCGCTTCAATGAATTTTTCTGTATGGATTTATCTTTTGATTTCCGCAATATCAAGCATTGTTCTGTCGCATTCTTTTTATTACGCAGCGATAAAGCGGATAGGTGCAACAATCCCATCTCTTATTATTCTTGCTGAACCATTTTTAATCCTGATTGTTTCGCATATCGTTTTTAGCGAAACGCTCAGTTATGCACAGGGAATTTTTGGAATTATACTAATTGGCGGCGCCGCTCTTGCCATTCGCGCTCAGGAATATGTGTAAAACTTAAAAAAATGTTCTTGACCTTCCGAACAAATACTGTATTATGTGAGTATCTAATCACATAGTAACATAATATAAAAATAGATTATGGATAATAAATTACGTAAAACTGTTTATGACAGGCAGGCCGAAGTTTTGAAGGCTCTGGCTCATCCGTTGCGGATCGCGATTCTCGACTATTTAAAGGACGGCGAGCAATGCGTCTGCGATATCGCAAAATATGTCGGTTCGGAACGGTCAAATGTATCAAGACATCTTGCTGTTATGGTTTCCTGCGGCGTTCTTGAATCTCGCAAAGAAGGGCTCAATGTTATATACCGCTTAAAAGCAAGATGTATTCTGGACTTTCTCGAATGCGCAACAACTTGTCTTAAACAGCAGGCAAGTGAAAGCAAAAAATTGCTTAAGGTTCTATGAAAACAAAGGTTTTTAAATGGATAGTTCTGCCAGTAGCCGGCGCGGTATTATGGTGGCTGATTTACTCAAACCTGTCGGCCTTCGCCGGGTGGTTCACCTATTCTCTGTTGAAGATGGAACAAGGCGGACATCTAAGCTCTGCGGTTGAGTTTTTTGTCTTTGAAACGCCCAAGGTTTTGATGCTGCTTGTCATAGTTATTTTCGCAATAGGAATTATCCGTTCTTTTTTCACGCCTGAAAAAACAAGGGCAATACTGAGTTCAAAAACAGAAACGGTGGGAAATGTCCTGGCCGCCCTGCTCGGCGTAGTTACGCCTTTTTGCACCTGTTCGGCAGTTCCTTTATTTATAGGTTTCGTTACCGCCGGTGTGCCTCTTGGAGTAACGTTTTCATTTCTGATTGCCGCTCCTATGATAAACGAAGTTGCTCTTGTGCTGCTCTTTGGAATGTTCGGCTGGAAGGTTGCGGCGCTGTATATGGGCGTCGGACTTTTAATCGCGATAGTCGCCGGCTGGATTCTCGGCAGGCTGCGCATGGAAAAATATATTGAAGAGTGGGTTTTTCAGTCGCAGGTTGCAGAAAACACCGCTGTGCAGATTATGACCTGGCAGGACAGGATTAATTACGGATTAAATGCCGTCCGTGACATTGTTGGAAAAGTCTGGATATACGTAATCCTCGGAATAGCCGTCGGCTCAGGAATTCACGGTTATGTGCCGCAGGATTTTATGGCATCATTTATGGGCAAAAGTGCCTGGTGGTCTGTTCCGCTTGCCGTGCTGTTTGGTGTGCCGATGTATTCAAACGCCGCCGGCATAATACCGATTGTAAAGGCGTTACTCGAAAAAGGAGCGGCCCTGGGAACGGTTCTGGCATTTATGATGGCGGTAATAGGATTATCGCTGCCGGAGGCGATTATTTTGCGAAATATTTTGAAGCCCAGATTAGTTTTTACATTTTTCGGCATCGTCGCCGCAGGAATTGTTCTTATCGGTTATCTTTTCAATATTATTTTTTAGAAAGAAAACAATGAGAAAAATTCAAATACTCGGAACAGGCTGTCCGAAGTGCAAAAAACTTGCCGAGCTTGCGGAACAAACGGCCAAAGAGCTTGGTATTGAATATGAAATTGAAAAAGTTACAAAAATAAGCGACATAATGAAATTCGGCGTTATGGTTACGCCCGCCCTTGTCGTTGATGGTCAGGTTGAAATCGCCGGCAAATTACCTTCCATCGAACAATTAAAGGAATTGCTCAAATGAAAAATATATGGAAAATTATTATTGTTTTAATTCTCGCGTCATCGGTCGTTGCTGTTGTTCTGCTTAAAAATTCCTGTCCCTGTGAACTTCGTCGAGTTGAAAATAAAAATCAGCCGGTTGTAAAATCTGTTGAACCGAATCACAGTTCTTTAGAGATGACTATCAAAGTAGTTGACCCTGTGAAAAAACTGCCGCGGCTGGTTGACCTCGGCGCCGATAAATGCATCCCCTGCAAAATGATGAAGCCTGCCCTCGAAGAGCTTGACAAAGAATATAAAAGCAAATTGCAGGTCGAATTTTACGATGTCTGGAAAGAACCTGCTTTTGCTCAGCAATACGCTATAAGGGTAATACCCACGCAGATATTTTTTGGCCTTGATGGCAAAGAACTTTTCCGCCACGAAGGATATTTTTCTAAAGAAGATATTCTTGTTAAATGGAAAGAATTTGGTTTTGACCTGTCTAAATAATAATGCAGCAATTATTTGAAAATCTGACACACGCCGTTGAAGGGGCGGCTTTAATCGCCCTTGCCGCTTCTTTTATCTGGGGCATTTTGAGTATTTTGCTCAGCCCCTGCCATTTGGCAAGTATCCCGCTTATTGTCGGCTTTATTGATGAGCAGGGAAAAATCTCAACAAAAAGAGCGTTCTGGATTTCCAGTTTATTTGCAGTCGGGATTTTAATCACGATTGGCGTTATTGGCGTAATCACCGCCGCTGCCGGACGAATAATGGGCGATGTCGGCAAATTCGGCAATTATTTCGTCGCAGCAATTTTCTTTCTGGTCGGCCTTCATCTGCTCGATGTTTTTCCAATGCCCTTTTCAGGCCCTTCAAAAATCGGTATGAAAAGCAAAGGTCTTTTGGCCGCTTTTTTATTAGGATTGATTTTCGGCATCGCTATCGGCCCCTGCACTTTCGCTTATATGGCTCCGATGCTTGCCGTTACTTTCAAAGTCGCCTCAAGCAATATCATTTACGGCATTTCCCTCCTCCTTGCCTATGGCATCGGCCACTGTTCGGTAATCGTTTTCGCAGGCACTTTCACCGAGGCCGTTGAGCATTATCTAAACTGGAACGAAAAATCAAAAGGCGCTGTGATTTTGAAAAAAATCTGCGGCATATTGGTTCTTCTCGGCGGTTTATATCTGCTTTATGTAAGCCCTTAAAATTCAAAATTGGAGATTTGTAATATGAGTGGCATAACAAAACGGCTATCATTCCTTGACAGATTCCTGACGCTGTGGATTTTTCTTGCGATGTTCCTCGGCGTCGGTGCTGGTTTCCTTTACCCTCCAATTGTAAAATTCTGGAATATCTTTCAATACGACACAACGAATATCCCTATAGCGATTGGTTTGATACTGATGATGTATCCGCCTTTGGCGAAGGTAAAATATGAAGAGCTTGGCAAAGTCTTCAAAAATTACAAAGTCTTGGGATTATCACTGATACAAAACTGGCTCATCGGGCCGATTCTGATGTTTGTGCTGGCGATTTTGTTTCTTCGCGGATATCCGGCCTATATGACAGGTCTTATCCTGATAGGCCTTGCCCGTTGCATCGCGATGGTTATTGTATGGAATGAACTCGCAGGCGGCGATAGCGAATATGCCGCCGGACTCGTCGCGTTTAACTCAATCTTTCAGGTTCTTTTCTTTTCGATATATGCGTATATTTTCATTACGGTTTTGCCGCCGATACTTGGATTAAAAGGAGCGGCGGTTGACGTAAGCATAGGCCAAATCGCCAAAAGCGTTTTTATCTATCTTGGAATACCCTTTATCGCAGGCATAATTACTCGCTTTAGCCTCATTAGCCTTAAAGGCAAAGACTGGTATACCAAATTCACCCATAAAATTAGTTCCATTACGTTGATTGCCCTTCTTTTCACAATTGTTGTTATGTTCAGCCTCAAGGGCCAATTTATAGTTTCGCTGCCGCTTGATGTGCTTCGAATCGCCCTGCCGTTGCTTATTTATTTTGTAGTAATGTTTTTCATTACATTTTTTATCAGCGCAAAGGCAGGCGCAAATTACGCTCAATCTGCAACATTATCTTTCACCGCAGCCAGTAATAATTTCGAACTGGCTATTGCCGTAGCGGTAGCTGTTTTCGGCATTAATTCCGGCCAGGCCTTTGCCGCCGTCATAGGCCCATTAGTTGAAGTCCCGGCTTTAATCAGCCTTGTCAATGTCAGCCTTTGGCTGAAGAAAAAATATTTTATATAAAAAGCTTTATGATTTATACTGCCCCATAGTCGGTTAAGAATTAAACTCCTTAACTCTAAATTCATCATAACCACCATATAAGAATTGCCTCTTCGGCCGTAAACTGCCGGTACTTCTAAGGATACAAGATTTTTAAAATTTCTGCAATTTCTTGACACTGCCGGAAGCTCTCCCAACTTTAACAACCATATCGTTTTGTCCGATAATATATTGTATTTTTCAAAAATTTTCGGGATTTCTGTTGACGTTCGTTAATTAGGACTTGTAATATTATAGTTACATTTAGAGGAACATCATCGAAAAAAACAATTCGCAGCAAGGGCACGATAGCTCGCCGGACATCATTCTATAGATACCTCAGTTCGTGAACTGAGGTATAAGATTTGGTAAGGGGGAAAAGTTGACGAAGGAGAAGTTTTTCATATCCGGTCTTGGGTGATTTTATTTTTGAAGAAAAGGAGAAAACTATGAGCACACTCAAATTACCTTAAGATGCGCACCTGTTGCGCCGCGTCCGCGCGGTGTTGATGCAAAGAAACCAGGAGACGCAAGAAAGGTTTTAGATAATCGGGAGTGTTTTGTTGTGAAAGAACAGTTTTGAATAAGGAGAAACTAAAATGAAAAAGAAAGTTGTGTTAATGTTAGTTATCGTTAATTATTGTTTAACTTTAAACTCTTATGCGATGTCGTTAGGTGAGATAAACAATAGCGGTGGTGGGGGCGGCTCAGTCATAGTTACAGGCATGGAATTTGCATGGTCTTCCGATGAAGGGCTTACGATGTATTGGGAAGTTGTTACACCTTTCGATGTGGGTAAAACCTTTCACCAGTCGTCCGCTACGTCTGAAAACTTTGATTTTTTTGCCTCTATGCTAACCTCTGGTACCGACGACTTCCTCTGGATCGCGTCTTTTTTCCCAGGAGGTGGTGGCAGTAGTAACGGAGCGGAAGAAAGCTGGTGGCTTAATAAGTTTGTTCCAACCCAGAGCGTTGATTTTTACGGGTACGAAATAACCGACATCGCCCTGACCGTAAATGCCCTAACAATCGATTCTCCAGGCACGAATCCTAACCGCGATGGGGTGTGGACCGATTACACTTTTGATGTGACGTACACTATTATTCCGGAGCCAACAACAGTTTTGCTGCTCGGCTTAGGCGGATTGGCTTTGCTGAGAAAACGCAGGGCATAAAAGAAGTAATAAGCCCAAAGTTAAAAAAACAAGGTCAGAGGTACAAAAAGAAGGCTGTGGGTTGACACCCACAGCCTTCTTCATTTGCCGATATGAAAAATAAAAACCAGAGTTTTTGTTGCCCCTTTCTTTTATTAGTATCTTCTGATATTATAAAATGTTGAATGGTTCAATTGGAAAACAATCGAAAAAGTGCCGTCCGATTTGTCGTTCTGCTCGGTTTCGTCAGTCTCTTTGCCGATGTAACTTATGAATCGGCAAGAAGCCTGACTGGCCCGTATCTCGCCATTCTCGGCGCAAGCGGCGCTGTCGTCGGCATAACGGCTGGTCTTGGCGAATTGCTCGGCTACGGCCTGCGTCTTTTCTCCGGCTTTCTAAGCGACAAAACCCGCCGTTACTGGACATTTACTATTATTGGTTACGTCGTTAATCTTTTGGCAGTTCCTCTGCTTGCGTTGACTCATCATTGGCCGATGGCCGTTGTCCTGATTATGACCGAGAGAATCGGCAAGTCGATTCGCACGCCCGCCCGCGACGTAATGCTCTCACACGCTACCGCAACTGTCGGCAGAGGCTGGGGCTTTGCGATTCACGAGGCGATGGACCAGATTGGCGCAATGACCGGCCCTGTTATTGTTATGATTGTCCTCGCAATCAACGGTTCATATCATTATGCCTTTGCGGTTCTTGCAATCCCTGCCTGCCTGGCTATTGCCATTCTTATTTTAGCTCGAATCGAATATCCGCATCCTCAAAAACTCGAAAGCAAACAGGCCGAAATCGGCGATGGCAAATTACCGGCTGCATTTTGGTTCTATCTTATAGCCATAGGTTTTGTGGCCGCAGGTTTCGCCGATTATCCGCTGATTGCGTTTCATATCAAACAAAAAGATATTTTCGCAGATAAATGGATTCCACTGCTTTATGCCTTTGCTATGGGCGTTGACGGCGTTGCCGCTCTGTTATTTGGCAAATGGTATGACAAGAAAAAATTCCTTTCGCTGATGACTGCGATTGCCCTTTCCTCTATTTTCGCGATTTTCGCTTTTTCCAATTCGCCGCTCGGTATTATTGTAGGTCTTGTTTTATGGTCTATTGGTATGGGAGCCCAGGAGTCTATTATTAGGGCCGCTGTTGCGGATATTGTGCCTCTTGGAATCCGCGGCACAGGTTATGGCATTTTTAACGCCGGCTATGGCATTACCTGGTTTCTCGGCAGCAGTCTTATGGGTATTCTTTACGATTATTCGCTTGTGATGTTGATTAGTTTTTCGGTTATTTCTCAGCTTATTTCCCTCCCCCTCCTCGTTTACGCCCAATCCCGCCTTACCGGAAAACAGACTGGCTAATAACATTCTTTTCTGATAAGATACTTCCGCATTAGAAAATTTCGTTTAAGGACAAGTGATGAAACTTACTTTTCACGGGGCTGTACGCGAAGTTACCGGCTCGGCCCACATAGTTACAATTAACGGCAAAAATATCCTGCTTGACTGCGGCCTGTTTCAGGGCAAACGAAAGGAAGCCTTTGAAAAGAACCGCAATTTCCTCGTTGACCCGTCTAAAATAGACGTGATGCTTCTTTCTCACGCCCATATGGACCACAGCGGCAATATTCCGACGCTCGTCAAAAATGGCTACAAAGGCAAAATTTACTGCACCGATGCTACCGCCGATTTATGCAAAATAATGTTTCAGGATTGCGCCCGCATCCAGATTCACGATGTTAAATTCGTCAACAAAAGGCGCGCCAATCAGGGCAAAAATCCTTTTGAGCCGCTTTATACTACCGAGGACGCTGATATCGCATCGCAGCATCTGGCGTCTGTTCCGTATTCAGTCCCATTCAAAATTTTTGATAATGTCGAGGTCTGTTTTCACGATGCAGGCCACATTCTCGGCTCTGCCTTTACTGAAATAAATTTCAGGGAAAACGGGCAAACAAAAAAATTGATGTTCACTGGCGACATAGGCCGCCGCGATATTCCGATTCTCAAGGACCCTGTCGTTATCAAAGATATTGATTATTTGATTACCGAAAGCACCTACGGCGACCGCAGGCACCCCCCTGCTTCAGATGTCAAGGATGCGCTCAAAAAAGTAGTCGATGAAATTTGTTCTACAAAGGGAAAACTGATAATCCCCGCCTTCAGCATCGGCAGGACGCAATACATTATCTATCTGCTCAACAAATTACACAGCGAAGGCCGAATCTGTCCGCTGCCTATTTTCGTCGATTCGCCCCTGTCCAGCGCCGCCACTGACGTCTATGCAAAGCACAGGGAGTGCTGGGACGCGGCCGCGGTGGAATTTCTGATTAACAGCCAAAGGCCTTTTGATTTTGAGCATTTGCGATATACCGAAAGCGTCGAGGAGTCCAAGGCTCTTAATGATATGTCCGGCCCGATGATTATCATTTCCGCTTCGGGAATGTGCGAAGCGGGCAGGATACTTCACCATCTCAAAAACAACATAACCAACCCGAATAATATAATTCTGATTGTCGGCTATATGGCCGTAAATACTCTTGGCCGCAGGATTGCTGAGCATCGCAAGGAAGTCAAAATTTTCGGAACTATTCTGCCGCTTATGGCAAAGGTTGAGGAAATTGCCGCTTTAAGCGCCCACGCCGATGAGTTTGAGATGTTGGATTATTTCAGCAGGTGCGGCGCATCGCATATTGAGCATGTTTTCTGTGTCCATGGCGAGCAGAACGCCCTTGACTTTTTCTCACAAAGGCTCCTCGAAGCCGGTATGAAAAACGCCCATATTCCCTCCCCCGGCCAAACCTTTGAACTATAGCTTTTTTAATTTTCTTGCAAAAAATCTTTTTTTCTGTAGACTTATTTTCCTATTTCGTCAAACGTTTGACGTAGGACGTAACGAGCCTCGTAACCATAAGACGAAATACGCTTTGCCAACGTAGCTCAACGGTAGAGCTCCGGTTTTGTAAACCGGGGGTTATCGGTTCGAATCCGATCGTTGGCTTTAATCAGCCACAAAGGCACAAAGTATTTTTATTTAAAATATTTCTTGGTGTCTTAGTGCCTTTGTGGCTATAATTTTTCGGAGAAAAAATGAAAAGAGCAATTGAAAAAGCAAAGGCGCTTGTGGCGGCAATGGAGTATATCCGCCTGTTTCGCGGCAAAATTGTCGTCGTTAAACTCGGCGGAAGCGTCCTTGACGACCCGGACCTCGGCAAAAAACTGCTGGCAGATGTCGTCTTTATGGCTACCGTCGGCATCAGACCAATCCTAGTCCACGGCGGCGGAAAGGCCATAACAAAGGCGATGAACGAATCCGGCATTGAGCCGCAATGGGTCAACGGCAGACGATACACCGACGAGCGGACAATGACTATCGTCGAGCACGTTCTCGTGCACGACATAAACGCCTTCATCTGCGAAACTATCAAGCAGCTTGGCTGCGACGCTATGGGTCTGCACTCGCTCAGCAGCTGCGTCCTTTTTGCAGAGCCGCTGCGATACACCGACCCGCAGGGCAGAAAAATTGACCTCGGCCTTGTCGGCGAAGTAAAATCGGTCAACGGCACACTGCTGAAAACCCTTTGCGCAAATGAGACTATCCCCGTCATTGCACCCGTGGCAATCGACCGTGCTGGCGGAAAATTAAACGTTAATGCCGACAGCGCAGCAGGCAAAGTCGCCGCTGCCGTCGAAGCCGAAAAATTCGTCTCCGTCAGCGACACCAACGGAATACTTGAAGACGTAAACGACCCCGACAGCGGAATCGAAAGCGTAACAGAAGCCCAAATAAAGCAGATGATTGACTCCGGCATTATAAACGCAGGTATGCTGCCGAAGGTTGAGGCCTGCCTGATTGCTCTTGATGGAGGCGTCAAAAAGGCGCATATAATTGACGGCAGAATTCTCCATTCGCTGCTTCTGGAAATCTACACCGAAGAAGGCGTTGGAACTCAAATTATTAAATAAAAATAGAATATAGAAGGTAGAATCAAAAAAATGACAACACAGGAAGTAATCAATTTGTTCGACAAATACGTAATTGGCAATTACAGCCGGTTGCCGAAGGTAATAGTCCGCGGCAAAGGCTGCTATATAATAGATAGCGACGGCGGTAAAATCCTCGATATGTTCCCCGGCTGGGCGGTCAGCGGAATCGGCCATTGCCATCCGAAGGTTGTTCAGGCCATAAAGAAGCAGGCCAAAATCCTGCTGCATATGGACAATACGTTCTATACCGAACTGCAGGGACGCCTTGCACAAATGCTCAGTGACCGCGCCTTCGGCGGCAAATGCTTTTTCTGTAACAGCGGTGCAGAAGCAAACGAAGCGGCGTTGAAATTAGCCAGAATCTATACCGCCAAGGGAAAATACAAATTTATCACCGCCTTCGGCAGTTTTCACGGCAGAACGTTCGGAGCTATGACTGCCACAGCGCAGCCGAAAAAATTTGAAAGTTTTCAGCCCGTTGTGCCCGGCTTTGTTTATGTCCCGTTTAATGACGTTGATGCTCTGCAAAAAGCATTTGATGATGAAGTCGCAGCCGTAATGATTGAGCCGATTCAGGGCGAAGGCGGTATCAATGTCGCCACGCCCGAATATATGTCCGCGATACGTCAGCTTTGCGACAAACATCAGGCCGTGATGATATTTGACGAAGTCCAGACGGGAATGGGCCGGACAGGAAAATGGTTCGGCTACCAGCATTACGGCATTGAGCCTGACATAATCACGTTGGCCAAGACTCTTGGCGGCGGTGTCGCTATCGGCGCTATGATGGCAAAGCCGAATATCGCTGCTTCATTTACCCCGGGAACTCACGCCTCTACTTTCGGCGGTAATTGTATCGCCTGTGCGGCAGGAATCGCGGTTATCGAGGTGATTGAAGAAGAAAATATGCTTCAAAATGCTCAGGAAATGGGCAAATATACAATGGACAAGCTTAATAAGTTAAAATCCAAATACAGTATTATAGACCATATTCGCGGCAAAGGCCTGATGATTGGCATTCAGTTAAAATCGCCCGGCGTGGAAATTGTAAAAAACTGTCTCACCGCCGGCCTGCGCATAAATTGCACTCAGGATACCGTCCTGCGATTTATGCCGCCGATGAATATTACCGCAAAGCAGATTGATAAAGCTGTTAAAATTCTTGATAAAGTTTTATCGGAGATGAACAAATGAAAGATTTTCTTTCCGTAAGCAGCTGTTCGACCGATGAACTTCTTGAATTGCTCGATTTGAGCGACAAGCTCAAGAAATTCTACAAAAAGGGCAACCGTGACCTGTGCCTTGCCGGCAAGAGTCTGGTTATGCTCTTTGAAAAGCCCAGCCTTCGGACGCGGCTGAGTTTTCAAATCGCGATGTCGCAGCTTGGCGGCTATCCTATTTATGTAAAGCCTGAGGACATCGGCGGCATCGGCAAACGCGAACCTCTAAAAGATATGGCACGAGTTTTGGATCGTTACGCCGACGGCATAATGGCAAGAACCTTTTCTCACGAAGCAGTTATTGAGCTTGCCAAATACGCAGAGATTCCCGTTATAAACGCCCTTACCGACTGGGCGCATCCCTGCCAGGCAATGGCCGACATACAGACAATCCGCGAACACTTTGGAAAATTGAAAGGTATTAAAATCGCTTTTATCGGCGACGGCAACAACGTTGCGCGTTCTCTCGCCTATGGCTGCGCAAAGCTCGGCATGAAAATTGTTATCGCTTCGCCGAAAGGTTATGAGCTTGACGCAAAATCGATAACCGGCACAAACGAAATAGCCCCCGGCACAACTGTCCAGACCAATAATCCTCACGATGCCGTCAAGGATGCCAATATAATTTACACCGATACCTGGGTGAGTATGGGTCAGGAGGATGAAAAGCAAAAAAGAGTCGCTGATTTTCAGGGCTTTGCGGTCGATGCCAAACTGATTGCAGAATCGCCGAAGGCCAAAATTATGCACTGTTTGCCTGCCTATCGCGGCTATGAGATAACCGATGAGGCTATGGAATCGGCGAATTCGATTATTTTCGACGAGGCCGAAAACCGCCTTCATTTCCAGCGGGCGCTGCTTAAAAAGCTATTGAGCTGAAAATGTCTTTCACCAAAATAATCTGCATCGCCGCATTTATAATGTCGGCTGCGATTACGACAGCCGCAACGAACGAGAACCGCTGGTGGCCTGTGCAAACTATGCCGTCAGCGATTATTAAAACAAACCCGTATGATTTTCCTTCTCCGCGTTTACCTTATGAAATGATGGCTCAGTCAGTCGCAGGACTTGCCGCAAAGGCCGTCAACGAAGGTCGCTGCAATGAGATGGTGTGGGTGAATATCAACAATATCGATGTAGAGGATTGGCTTAGCCGCCTGTTAAAAAATAATCCGAAATTGCAGGTTCGAGGAACTTTCGGTATTTGGGAATTGATTGACCGCTACTCAAAAAAAGGAATCATCAAAGGTTATATTCTTTATAGATTGGACAATTCCAAAGGCGAGTTCAACGATCATCGTGCCGGAATGGATTGCTCAGTCAATATTGCCACAAGTCTTGCCGCGATTCTTGAAGGCGTTATTGTTGACGAAACTATCGAGCAGGAAGCCAAAAAACACGGATTAAATATGCTGATGGATGTGCGGAACAAAACTCAAAAATGGTGCTTCGAAAATTATAAAGACCAATTTAATCGCAAAATTGTCTGCACACAGGACCCGAAAAAAACCAACGTCCGCGATTTGGCCATTGCGCAGAAGATTTTTATCGTATATGGTTATGATGAGCCGACGCCTTCGGTGATGAAATGGCTCCAGCCTCTTTCGCCTGTTCTCGGCTCCAACGGCGGCGATGAATTCAGGACGACAGGCTTGTCCTCTCGCTGGGGACATATCCAGACGGCCACTGACTGGTGCAATAATCTGCCGGTTCTTATGGCCGGCAGCGAAAAAACTCAGCAATCCAAAGTTAAAAGTTTCGACCCGCAAGCGATAGATTTCAACGACACCCGCAGCGCTGTTTGTTTTATCGATTCTGACGGCGATAATGTGAATCGGCTTGAGGGTAATTTTTTCCGGGCTGACGATAGTCAATATTATTGGGGCAATCCTGACAGGGGAAAAATTCCTTTCGGCTGGTCCTGCTGCTTTGCGCATCTTTCGCAATTAAATCCCGAGGCAATAGACTACGCGATATCCACGCGAACGCCTAATGATTATTTTTTAGAATGGGGCGGCGGATATTATTACCCCGACCTCTTCGCTATTGAGCGCCCAAACCGCTGGGAATTGCTCGCCAAACATGCACAGCGAACCTGGTCTATTATGAAAAAAAATAATACCCGCATCATCGGCTTTAATGTATCCAAAATAGATTCGCCGGATGCGATGAAGGCTTACGAGGTTTTCGCAGGTCAAACCGACGGGCTTCTTGCGATTCTTGTTTGGCAATATGACCATTATGAAGCCGGCGGCGGCAAAGTTTTCTGGGTTAAAGACCATAGCGGTATCGATGTCCCCGTGATTTCAGTCCGCTATTTGATATGGGAGAACAAGAACAGCCGCGCCCGCTGCGGCACACCGGCAAAAGTTGCACGCGAAATTCGTCAGACCATTGAGGATACGCCGGCAAATGAACTGCCTCGATACGATTGGGTAAACATTCACGCCTGGTCGTGGTTTAAAAATTCGCCCGGCAATGATGAAAACGGCGAGAATATGAACTATATGAACCAGCAGGACGCCGCTCAAAAAGGCGGAACCCGCGGCTACAGTCCCGTAATTTGGTGCGCCAATCGGCTCCCATCCGACATTCGCATAGTCAGCCCTGAAGAACTGATTTGGCGGATACGAATGAAACACAATGCCGAACAAACAGAAAAGTTGATTCAGGAATGGCCGCAATGAATAAAATACTTGTAGCCACGACCAATCCCGGCAAACTGAAAGAAATATCAGAAATGCTGGATTTTGATATTGAATGGAAAAGTCTTTCCGATTTTCCCAACATCAAAGAAATCGAAGAGGATGGCAAAACCTTTGCTGAAAACGCCCGCAAAAAAGCCCTCGGCTACGCAAAACAAACAGGCCTCTGGACATTGGCCGATGATTCAGGACTTGTTATCGACGCCCTTGATGGCGCACCGGGAGTGAAATCTGCAAGATTCAGTTTAGCCCCCACCCCTGCGGTGGGGGGTTCACCTAAAAACAGAACTCTTCTCGACCACAAGAATATGCAGAAGGTTCTAACTCTGCTTAAAGATGTTCCAACAGAAAAAAGAACGGCAAGATTTGTTTGCTGTTTATATTTAGCTTCTCCCGAAAAAGTTCTGATTGAAACAGAAGGAAAACTGGAAGGTATCATCGCCGAAAAAGAGGCTGGCAGCAATGGTTTCGGCTATGACCCGGTTTTTTTTGTCCCGGCTTTGAATAAAACAGTAGCGCAATTAGCCAATGAGGAAAAGAATAGAGTCTCCCATCGAGGAAATGCCATTGCTAAGCTAACCCCTATTCTTCAAACGCTCATAAGGAACCAAAAGTCCTCAGGCTAATACGGCATATAAGGATAAAACGGTGTCGGATAATGCGGTCTTGACCCGCCGCTGTTCCAGGCAAAAATGGTTAATAAAATTAAGCCCACGACCGCGAGTGTAAGTATCACCATTGTCCAGAATGCCTCCCTGTGGATAAGTCTTTCGGATGACAAAAGCAGATTATGTTCCCAGTTGTGCATCTTTTGGCTCCATTCTCTCATTTCCATCGCTAAGCGCATTCTCAACCCTTTCCCACAATGTATCCCTTTATAATTACTACGGTTTGCGGCATAATTACGTTCAAAAACTATCATTCCAGCGTTTTTGTCGGCGCGCAAGTCCGATATAAAAATTGTTTTTCCTTGACAATATCGGTTCAGGCTTGTATTTGTCCTTATCTTATGACAAAAAAAACTGTTTCAAAAAATTCTCCTGCATCCAAAAGGACAGGAAAAAATCTCGTTATCGTAGAGTCCCCGGCAAAGGCCAAAACCATAAACAAATATCTTGGCGACGATTTCAAAGTCTATGCGTCGATGGGACATATCAGGGACCTTCCCAGAGGAGACCTCAACGTCGATATAGAAAACAACTTCAAGCCGACTTACGAAATTACGCCCGGCAGAAGAAAAGTTGTAAGCGCCTTAAAGGCCGAGGCGAAGAACTGTAAAAGATTATATCTGGCGACAGACCTTGACAGGGAAGGCGAGGCAATCGCCTGGCATCTGTCGCAGGTGCTCGGAGTGCCGGACGATGAGACATATCGCGTAATTTTTAACGAGATTACAAAAAAAGCAATTGAGCAGGCATTTGCGCATCCGGGAAAAATTGACATCGACAAGGTAATGGCCCAGCGGGCTCGGCAAATCCTCGACAAAATCATTGGTTATCAGGTTTCACCGCTGCTGTGGAAAAAAATCGCCTGGGGACTATCTGCTGGCCGAGTTCAATCGGTTGCCGTCAAGATGATTGTCGAACGCGAAAGGGAAATACGCGCCTTTATTCCCGTCGAATATTGGCTCATCCCCGCAATCTTTACAAATCATCTCGACAAAAAATCAGACTATGCGCTCCAATGGCAGCAGTTTCAGAGCCCAAGCGAAAGCGCAGGGAGTATTAAAGCCCCCACACTTGCCGAACAAAACGACTGGCTGACAAAACATAGCGCCTTCAAAGCCGAGCTTTCCACTACCGCCGGCAAAACATTTGCCGCAGATAATGCGCAGGAAGCTCAAAAAATATATCAGGCCTTGAAAGACGCTCAATTCATTATTGATAATGTTCAGGTCAAAAGTTCAAGTTCCCGCCCCGCCCCGCCGTTTATCACTTCCACACTTCAGCAGTCGGCTGCCAACCGTCTCGGCTTTCCGACTAAACGCACAATGCGCGTCGCCCAGCAGTTGTATGAAGGTATCGACCTCGGCTCGATGGGCGCCCTGGGTTTGATTACATATATGCGAACCGACAGCACTCATCTTTCACCCGAAGCGATTAACGAAGCAAGAAAATATATCGGCAGCAATATCGGCAGCAAATATGTTCCTGAAAAACCGAATTACTATTCCTCCGGCAAAAATGCCCAGCAGGCTCACGAAGCTATCAGGCCGACAGATGTTGACATCGTGCCGGAGCAGATAAGGGAATTGCTCACCGACGAACAATACAGGCTTTACCAGCTTATATGGCGAAGATTCGTCGCTTCGCAAATGACCGCGGCAGAATGGAACACAACAACGCTTGAAATTTCTGCTGATACAAACATTGGCAAATGCTGTTATAAGGCACAGGGAAGGACACTTCTTTTTGACGGCTTCACTAAAATCTGGCCGACAGGCTCAGCCGAGCAGCAGCTGCCTTCGTTAAAACAGGGCGACAAAGTCGCGGCGATTGACATAAAGGCTGACCAGCATTTTACAAAGCCTCCTGCCCGTTTCAATGAGGCTTCGCTTGTTAAGGCTCTTGAAAAGGAAGGCATCGGCCGCCCGAGCACTTACGCATCGATTATCAGCACTATACAGGACAGGGGTTATGTCGAGCAGCTCGACAGGCAGTTTCATTCCACTGATGTTGGCGAGGTTGTAACTGAAAAGCTCGACGAATTTTTCCCGAAGATTATGGATATGGCCTTTACGAGGTATATGGAAGAGCAGCTCGACAAGATTGAGGAGCAGCATCTCGACTGGATAGCCGTTTTGAATGAATTTTATGGTCCTTTCAGCAAAGACCTTAAAACAGCCGGCAAAGAAATGGAGCACGCAAAGGCCGAGACGAAGCCCAGCGAATATACCTGTCCCAAATGCGGCAAACCCGTGGTTTACAAGTTTGGCAAAAACGGCAGGTTTTTAAGTTGTTCAGACTATCCGGAATGCAAATTCGCTTCTCCCTGCGATAAAAACGGCAAGATGGTTGTCGATGAAGTTACGGAGCACAAATGTCCGAACTGCGGCAAGCCGATGGTAAAGAAGCGAAGCAGGTTTGGCGTATTTTTGGGTTGTTCCGATTATCCGAACTGTAAGACGGCTCTGCGCCTCGACAAGGCCGGCAATATTGTCCCGCCCAAGCCGCCTGCCGAGCCGACCGATTTGAAATGTTACAAATGTTCGCAGGGCGAGCTTGTAATAAGGCAGAGCAAGAAGGGTCCATTTTTAGGATGTAATAGATTTCCGAAGTGCAGGACTATAGTTAGTTTTAAGAAGTTAGAGGAGTTAAAAGAGCTTCAAAGTAAAGGCCAATGGCCTCCGAAGAATATTGAGCAGGCCGACGAGCTTCTTGGCCGCGCCAAAAAATCCCAAAAAAAGGAAAAAGCCTCTGCAAAAAGTTGATGGCCGATAAATAACAAAACCAATTCTGCGCGGACAACCATAGAAAAGCTGATTTTATAATTTTTATTTTAGTTTCCTAATTTTAATTTGTTTTCCTTTGCTGAGTTAAAATAATAAGAGGATAAAATAAGGAATCCAGACCAAGGAATCCAAAACAAGGGAACCCACACTAAAGAATTCTACACATAATGAAACTGAAATAACAAACCCCCAAATAAGGAATCTAAATAAAAAAAACGAGCAGTTGCGCCCGGTGAAGACACGCGAACTGCTCGCAGGAGGAGGAAGAAGAAGATTTCAGTTTTAATTCCCTATTCCATATATAATACCTTATCGGCAAAATGTTCAAAATATCCTTAAAATTATTAGCATTCTCCACCCAAAAGCAAACCATTTTATAAATAGCTGTTAAAATGGGAAATTTCGAGGCTTGACAAGCACTTTTAATGGCTATATCTTACTATAACAAAAGAAGTTATGACAGCAACAAAATATAAAGATTTGGGCATAATTTGTCCAAAATAATAGGCAAAATGTTCTGTATCCCACAAAAAAGCTGTTAAGAAAAAAGAGTTGCAGATAGAATATGTCCAACAGTGATAGTTAACAGTGAACAGTAAGGAAGTAAGGATATTTGTTATGGGTATCGGTATCAGTAACGTCGCGGCGTCGGCAAAGGTAATGTCTCGTTTGCCGTAAGGCATCCCCAAGCGGAGGCGGTTATCAGTTATCAATTTACAGGAGATAAAGAAGTAATAGTAGTGAGGCAAGGGTTAAGGAGTGAGTTAAGTTGTGAGGACGGGTAGTGGGGAAACGCCGCCCTGAATGGCGGCGGCTAAATGAAAACAGAGAATATCTAATAGAAAATCGATAGTTGATAATTATCAATCAACGTGAGGGAGAGAATCAAGATTAGAGATTTAACCCCAGTTAGATAGCCGAAGCGGCCCCGATGGGATAGTTTCACATCCCACGGGGTAAACATTTCACGGGGCAAGGAGATTTGAAAGTTGAAACAAACTCTGCCATAGTGATGGCAGGGCTAACCGACGCGGAAATTTTCCATCAGGTTATTGAAATAAGACGGGATTGGTAAAGTGGTTATAAGAAAAATTAAAAAACAAAATTTTTATAGTGACAATTTTCATATTCTATTGTAAAAAAGCCCAAGGTTAAGTCTTTGTCAAAGGATTAGACTAATGCAAACGGCAAAATGTGAAAAGTGCGGGCAGCAATTTCCAATAAATGAGACGCTCAAGATAGAGAATATTACGCTGTGCAAAACCTGCGGCGAAAAAATTATTTCTGAGCAAAAAGGCATCAAATCTGTCAAGCAGCAAACCGACCTGACAATATGCACCAACTGCGGGAAAGACAATGGAAGCCAACAACTGCCTTTGCTTGCGGGACTGCCTGTGTGTCCTGAGTGCGAGACTTTTTTCAAACACCGTCCCTTTCCGCTGTGGGTCAAGGCTTTTCTCTTCGGCGTGATTGCCGCGGCTGTTTTCGTATTAGTCTGGAATATCAGGTTTGTGAAGGCATACGTGGAAACGAAAAATTCATTCCGGTATTTTATGGGAAATGACCTTGAAAAAGCCGTGGAAATGATGAACTCGGCGTCCAATCACGTGCCGGAAAGCGGCGAACTTCGCGGAATGGCCAGCTTTTACAAGGGGATGCTGTTTCTCCAGCGGGACAACTACACAGAAGCCCTGGCAACACTTAATTCGTGCCGGAAATTGCTACCATCAAAACATTGGGATAAAATATTAGACGAATACACAACAATGGCGGCGATTGGTGCGGCTTTCGACAATAATGATTATGACAGGTTTTTAGCCCTGACGAGTGAGAATTATAAAAAAAATCCTAATGACGGTTTTGCCTGTGCCCAGGTTTCATCGGCTTATGCATGCAAATTTGCGGTAACAGGCGACGAGCAATTCAAGGAAAAATCACTCAATATGCTGGACAAGGCAAGGTCGCTATCAAAAACAGACCCAACTTTCCAAGAATACGAACAAAGAATTCTTAATCGTCTTTATTCCCGTGAGATTATTACACGCAGCGAGTTTCAGAAGCGGTTTCCCAACGGCTGGAAAGAGCCGAAAAAGGAGTAAATATGATACCAGGATTTATTATAACTATTTTGACTTTTCCGGGTGTAATCGTGCATGAATTTGCGCATATGCTGTTCTGCAAAATAAGAGGCGTTGCCGTGCTGGATGTCTGTTTCTTTCGGCTCGGCAATCCGTCAGGATATGTCGTGCACGAAGAAACAAAGGATTTTACAACGACATTTCTTGTCGCGGTCGGACCATTTATCGTTAATTCACTGCTTTGTATGGTTATCTGTTTTCCGGCACTTTTCCCCGTGCGCATATTCGGAGTAGAGGATATACTTTCTTATACGCTTCTTTGGCTGGGTGTTTCGATAGGAATGCATTCGTTTCCATCAACCGGCGACGCATCCTCTTTATTTCAGCAGGCAAAAAAGGCCGCATCTTCTCTTAATCCGCTGGCAATCATAAGTTTCCCGCTGGTCATCGTTATTTATGCTGCCAATATTCTAAGATTTTTCTGGTTTGATTACATCTATGGAGTCGCAATCGGGCTTGGTCTTCCTTTGTTCTTGTTAGAACATGTGTTGTAAAAAGAAGTGCGTCGGTCCAGCCGCTGAGGGCATTATAAAGAGAGCGTTCAGCATCAAGCACAGTGAGAAAATCAGCCAAGTCATCGCATAGACTCTGTATTTCATAGCTTGACCAAATGCGGCCGTTCTGTTAAGGTGCTTTGTAATTGAAAGCCGGAGTTAATCTGTTTGCCTAATATAAGTGTTTGCATACCGACTTATAACAGGGAGCATCTGCTTAAAGAAACTCTCGAAAGTGTTTTTGCGCAAACATATAAGGATTTCGAGGTTGTTATAGTAGATGACGGCTCGACCGACGGCACAAAAGAGATGCTCGAAAAAAATGGTTTTAATGTCAGATATTATTGGCAGGAAAACCAGGGCGACGCTACGACGAGAAATAAACTAATTAAGCTTGCGAATGGGAAATACATATCATTTCTCGATTCGGACGACCTTTTATACCCTGACTCGCTTGAACAAATGGCGGCGGCGATGCCGAATAATGCTGAAGATGTCGTTGTTTATGGGCCTTATGTCGCCATTGATGAAAAGGGAGATATACTCCACAGGAGAAGGAAAAGACTCTATAACGGAAGAATCACAAAACGACTTTTTGAAGATATATTAATACATTCCTGCGGGTCGCTCTTTCCTAAAAAGATTCTGGTCGAAGCCGGCGGATTTAACCCGGCTCTAAATGTTTGTTCCGATTACGATTTATGGCTTCGACTTTCTCTTAAATACGATTTTATCAGTCTCCGGAGACCTGTTTTCAAAAGAAGAAGACATAGCGGCAATATTTCCAAGATATCTTTTGCCAACAGAAGCATCGAATACAAGGTGCTGGAAGATTTTTATTTTAAAGGCGGAGGAAGCAATGTTATTCCTCACAGATGGGCAATGATAAGATTGAGTAAGGAACTCTATAGGGTTGCACGCAGCGCGGTAAGAGAATCAATGAAAACCAAAGCCTGTGAACTGCTTAAAAAATCCCTAAAGCAGCATTTCAGCCTCAAAACGATTTTATGGCTTGGCATCGCGCAAGGGCGGCTTCATCCATCACTCTGGATAAGTCAGGATTATTCGGACCGAAAACCGCAAAGCCGACCTGCTGCCAAAAGAAACAAATCAATATCGGATATAAAAGTGGTAATGGATTTTAATCCTGTGCTGGTGAATAAATTTTCAGGCTTTTATACTTTCGGCATCGGACTTCTGAAGGGTTTATCACAACTTGAGGAAAGACCTGAGATGATTATGTTCTGTTCGAGCCAACTCGCGGCAAAAGCGGAAGAACTAAAAGAATACGAAAAGCAAAAGATTTTTCAGTTCAGAACGCCGACAATTAATATGCGATGGCTGGAGAATTTCTGGAATTATTTCGATTATCCCAAGCTCCAGTATTTGACGGGAAATTTTGATGTATATCACTGCTATCATCATTTAATGCCTCCGACCAGCAGCAAACCACGGCTGATGACGGTGCACGACTTGAGACGCTATAAACTGCCGCAGTTGTACCCGAAATCAAAACTCGCCTTTTTCGAGGCCGCCGTTAAAAGAGCCGACCATTTTCTGGCGGTATCTCAATCGACCAAGAACGATTTGTGTTCGATATTCGGGATAAAAGAAGACAAGGTTGATATAATATCGCACGCGACCGAAATAGAGCCTTTTGAAATAACCTTCGAACAAAAAAACAATATGCTGCGAAGTTTGTCAGAAAAACTCGGAAGACAAATAGATGATTATTTCATAGCAATATCTTCGCCAGACAGTCGAAAAAACATATCGCGCATAGTCGAGGCGTTCGAGACAGCAAAAAAATCGCTGCGGGAAAATATAATACTTGTAGTAATAGGACAACTACCAAAAAGAGAAAAGGAATTTTCGGACAGAATAAAAGGCGATTTTTACAGCGATGTTTTCTGGGCGGGGACGGTTGATGATTTGCGGCCCTGGTTTGGCTGCGCAAAAGCATTGATTTTTGCAAGTCTTTATGAGGGATTCGGGATACCGATTCTTGAAGCATTTGCCTGCGGAACAGCGGTAATTACATCAAATATCTCATCAATGCCTGAAGTGGCCGACGATGCGGCACTGTATGTTGACCCGTTCAGCACGGAATCAATAGCCGGCGGAATTGGAAAGATTTCCAATGACGAAAGATTAAGACGAAAATTGACAGCAGCGGGAGTTGAAAGAAATAAATTGTTTACGTGGGAAAAAACGGCGAAGAAAGTAGTAGAGGTTTACAGCAAATTAGCGGGAATTTAACAATTCATTCAATTTTTCCATAATGAGTTCAGGAGTAAGCATATCCTTGCATACGGGCTTATCACAGGGTTTTTCAAGCCAGCACGGTGAACAGGGCAGGTCTGTTGTTATATTTATATTGCACGGATAGCCTGAAACCAACGGGTCTTCTGTTCCGCCATATATTGTGATACACGGAGTGCCGACAGCCGTCGCCAGATGCATTATTCCACTGACGTGTGTAATTATCGCATCACAATGCCTCAGGACAGAAGCTGTTTTCCGATACCCCAGATTACGCCAGTTTCTGGCTCCTTCAAGCAGAGGCCCTTCCCGTTTGTCGCCGACCTGAATAACAGTGATGTTCGCCTTTTTTAACAAGGCGGCAAGCCGGAGCCATTTTTCGATAGCGTAAAACTTATTTGGTATTTTGGTGGTTATTTTGCCGGACGGTGCAACCGCTACCAGAGGTCTTGATAATCGCTGCAATCGACAATGTCGGTAATCCAATTCTTTTTGTGTAAGATAAATTTCGGGCTGATATATTCGGTTTTGGACGTTTATGCCGATAAGGTCATACATTCTGTCTATCATATGTTTTACTTCTTTTGCGTTTCTGAAATCAGCATAAGTATATTCGCTGAGAAGAATCGCTTTTTTATAAATTTCTGGAAATTTTTTCATCATTTTTCTTGCATTATAGCAGGCGGCGACATTGGGATTGTTCTCAAATACTTCCCATCGCCTTTTTGTCAGGACAAATATTCTTGTGTCGGGATATTCCTTTTTAATCCCGGCGATAACAGCCGTAGCCATCAGGTTATCGCCGAATCCATGTCCGATGAAAATATACACCTCTTTGCCGGTATGTCTGATTTTTTCTACAACCAGAGCATCATAAATCTTCTCAACTTTTTTTATCAAACAATTGTGGCTGTAATTTATTTTGATATGCTCTTTTGCTGCTGAAATAATAGCCGATTTTTCCTGCTGCGGCATATTTACGGCCGCCAGCATTGCATTGGCAAGAGCGTTTGTATCCTTCGGCGGGACAAGCAGGCCGAATCGGCCGTTGTCTAAAATTTCAGGAATACCCCCGACATTCGATGTTATGCAGAAAACGCCAGAGACAATCGCTTCAAGAAGCGTTCGAGGCAGACCCTCGGCAATCGACGGCAGGACAAATGTATCTATCGCGCGATAAAATTCCGGCATATTGTCAACCTGGCCGAGAAAACGGATATTTGCTTTGCAACCAAACGAAGAGACCTGTTTTTCAAGCTCGTTTTTTAATTCACCTTCGCCGGCAATTAATAATTGAGCGTTATTAAATTTTTTTACTACGCCGGCAAACGCCTCAAGAAGATACTCCTGACCTTTGGTGGCCGCGAGTCTGCCAGCTGTGGCGAAAACAAAACTATCCAGTGGAACATTAAATTTTTTGCGGACGGTTTGTTTATCGTAAACAGCTGAGGCAAAATAATCATAATCTATTGAATTGCCGAGATTGATTACCTTTACCAATGGTAAAAAAGTATTATTTTGCAGGACATCGTTTTTTACCGCCTCGCTTACGGTCAGAATTCTATCAATTTTCGGCAGTATAAAACGATTGACAAGTTTTCTTCGAATATTGCGGGTTCTGCCCAAACCGTGAACGTGAGACAGGATTACCGGAGTTTTCGCCAGTCTGCCGGCGATTGTGCCGTAAACCGTAGAGATGTGATGATGACAATGTAAAATGTCAACGCCTTGATTTTTGAGAATTTGAGCAAGTTTGAAAAAAGCCATCGGTCTTATTATCGGCAGCTTCGGTTTTTGTGTTACAAAAAAAATCTTTTTCCCGTTCTGTTCAAGAAGATTCGGTATGTCGCTGTTCTTTGTAAGATAGATGCCGATAGTTTCGTATTTTTGCGGATTTATGCCGAGGATTACAGGTATTACGGAGGGGATGTTGCCGCCGAATTTAGGCCAAAGTCTCGCTACGATAATTTTTCCGTCGCGCATAATGTTTTCTATCTATTGGCATACATCTGCTGATAATATTGCTGATATTGGCCGCTCGTTACATTATCAAGCCATCTTTTATTTTGCAGATACCAGTTTATTGTCTTCTTCAATCCGTCTTCAAAAGTTATCCGCGACTGCCAGCCGAGCTGCAATTGTATTTTTGAGGAGTCCATCGCATATCGCCTGTCGTGGCCAGGACGGTCTTTGACGAATGTTATCAGCGATTCGGGCTTCTTAAGCAATTTTAGTAAGGTTTTAACAACTTCAATATTGGTTTTCTCACAGGATGCGCCGATGTTATAGGTTTCGCCCGGCTTTCCGTCAATCAAGACCTTCCATATCGCTCTGCAATGGTCTTCAACATAAATCCAGTCGCGGATGTTCAAGCCATCGCCATAAACGGGAAGCGGTTTGTCATTGAGCGCGTTGTTTATCATCAGCGGAATCATTTTTTCCGGAAATTGATACGGGCCGTAATTATTCGAGCAGCGGGTTATACAATAATTAAGTCCCCAGGTATGCTCAAAGGCTTTCACGAGAAGGTCTGCTGCCGTCTTGCTTGCCGAGTAAGGTGAATTGGGAGATAGAGGAGTTTTTTCCGTGAATTTTCCGGCTGGGCCAAGCTCGCCATAAACTTCATCAGTTGAAATCTGTATGAATCGTTCAATCTTTTTATCGCAGGCGGCCTGCAACAGAGTAAGCGTGCCGATTACGTTGGTTTCTATAAAAATTTTGGGGCCTGCGATTGAACGGTCAACATGACTTTCAGCGGCAAAGTTTATAATCGTCTGAATTTTGTATTTGTCGATTAGCTCCTCAACAATTTTGCCGTCATTTATATCGGCTTTGACAAAAACGTGATTGGGATTGTCGAGAAAACCTTCAAGGTTTTCGAGATTGCCCGCGTAGGTAAGTTTGTCAAGATTGACAATGAGGCAATCAGGCTGTTCTGTAAGAATCAGCCTCACGAAATTGCTGCCTATAAAGCCAGCTCCGCCTGTAACAAGAATCCTTTTCATAGCGTTTTCAGATACCTTTCAAGAGGTTTTTGCCACAATTCAATTGATTTGTCAAGCAAAGATTGTATTTTATCGCAGCAGAATCTGCTGTTGGCCGGCCTGACTGCTGCTGATGGAAATTCACTCGATTTACAGGGGATAATCGAGGCGCTGATTTTCAGTTTTTCAAAGGCGAATTTTGCTACATCATATCTGCCGGCAAAACCTGCAGCGGCGTAATGAAATATGCCCTGCGGCTTTTTAGCAATAAATTGACAAATGACTTTTGCCGCTTCCTGTGCCCAGGTCGGCGAGCCAAACTGGTCGTCAACGACCTTTAAACTGCTTTTTTGACGAGAAAGCGAAATAAGTTTACTTATAAAATTATTGCCGTTTTTACCATAAGTCCACTCAAGACGAATTATAGAATAGTAATTATGGTTTTTCGCTAAAAGGATTTCGCCTTCGAGTTTGCTTTTACCGTAAGCGTTAATAGGATTTGTTTGGTCGGTTTCAAGATAAGGCGTTTCTTTTTTGCCGTCGAATACAAAATCTGTGCTTATGTAAATTACATAAATATTTTTTTTATGAGCGATTTGAGCAAGATTGCCGACAGCTTGTCCATTTACCTTGAACGCTAAGCCTGTCTGACTTTCTGCTTTTTCCACGTCTGTGAAAGCTGCGCAATTTATTACAACTTTTGCATCGCCAACGGCTTTTTCGAGCTGATTTTTATCCGTGATATCAAAATCGGGCAGGTCGAAAGGTGTTATATTATCCTTTCCGCAAAGATTGTAAATTTCAGAGCCGAGCATCCCTCTTGCGCCGAGCAGGACAATTTTATCCATCTTTTCGCGTCCAGTCGTAAGGTATGTCGTTATCGTGAGGATGGATTCTAAATTCATCAGGCTGACTGTAATTATAAGGTTCTGTCGGTATATTGATGATATAAGCCTCATCGTTGCTTACGCACATCCAGCCGTGGCAAACGCCGGGCGGAATTCTTAAAACGGCAGGACAATGCTCACTCATATAAATCTGATTGACAGAGCCTTTGGTTTTTGAGCCGTCTCTTTGGTCATATAGGGCGACTTTCACAGTGCCTTTTGCGACGTAGAAATAGTCAGACTGTTTTTTATGCCAGTGCCAGGCTTTTACAACGCCGGGATAGGTAGTTGTGAAGTAAACCTGGCCGAATTTTTCGAACATTTCGTCATCTGCTCTCAAGATTTCGCCAAGTCTGCCGCGTTCATCGGGAAGAACCTTTGCAGGTTTCACCCTGACGCCTTCAATCAGACCTGCCGAACCTGTAATGATAATTGAACCATCAGAAAAAACTCTTTTTAGCTGGATAATATTTTTTGTCATTCTGGGGGCTCCTTAACGACTAATTCGTTTGCGGTATTAAGCGATTCGAAAGTTCCCGCGTCCGTCCACCAGCCCGCAAGAATATCATATTCAAGCTGGTTTCGGCTGATATAAGCGTTATTTACATCGGTAATTTCGAGTTCGCCCCGGCCGGAAGGCTTTAATGTTTTGATTATGTCAAAGACGGTGTTGTCATAAAAATATATGCCTGTTACGGCATAATTTGTTTTCGGCCTTTTTGGTTTTTCGACAATTGAGAGGACTTTATTGTTTGAAATTTCAGCGACTCCGAAACGCTGTGGATTTTCAACCTCTTTCAGCAGGACTCTTGCCCCTTTTTTCTGATTTGAAAATTTTTGCAGATAAGGCTTTAATGAAGCCTTGAAAATATTGTCGCCGAGAATTGCCACAAGCCCACAGTTTTTTGCGAAACCTCCCGCAAGGGCAAGCGCCTGGGCGATACCGCCTGCCTGGTCCTGGACTTTGTAAGTGAACCGGCAGGAAAAATCTTTTCCTGAGCCGAGCAGGTTTACAACATCGCCCATATGGTCAATGCCGGTAACGATGAGAATTTCCTCAATCCCGGCCGAAACGAGTTTTTCGACAGGATAGTAAATCATCGGTTTTCGGCCGACAGCCAGCAGGTGCTTGTTTGTAACCTTAGTCAACGGCATCAGCCGTGACCCTGTTCCGCCGGCAAGGACAATGCCTTTTATGTCCACAATTTTCTCCTAAAGAAGTTTAATTTTATAAGATTTTATACCTCTTTTTATTATAAGTCAATTTGTTTGCAGAAGATGATAAAATTAAAAATCCTCATTCTTAATACTGATAACGCATTTTTATTCGAGAAAATAATGTTGATTTGCCGATAAAACTTAGTATAGTATCGCCCAAGCCTTCTGTCAGAAGGGGCAAATATGGACCGGCAGAATCACGGCATAGCTGGCTCAAGCCTCAGACAAGGCCCAACCTGTCCAAACTCGAAAGGACACCGTGAAAACAGAAAAATTGAAAATTTAAGATTTAATGTTTATGGACAAACACTGTCCTTTTTAATTTTCTGTATTAAACGTTAAATATCTTATTTTAAAGGACTTATACCCGGTGGTGTAATTGGTAACACAGGAGGTTTTGGTCCTCCCATTCCAGGTTCGAGTCCTGGCCGGGTAGTTAAATAAAGTAAAAAGGTAAAAGTTAAAATAGAGTAAATATGTCGGATAAAGTAGCGATAATTTTGGCAGCAGGGATAAGCAGTCGAATGAACACAAAACTGCCCAAGGTTCTGCACGAAGTCTGCGGCAGGCCAATGCTGGCTTATGTAATTGATGCGTGCAGACAGGCCGGCGTTGAAAAACTCTATATAATTGTCGGTTACGGCAAAGAACAGGTTATAGATAGTTTCGGCAATGACAAAAAGATTGTCTGGATAGAGCAGAAAGAACAAAAAGGCACGGGGCACGCGGTAATGTGCTGTAAAAAACATCTGGCCGATTTTGCAGGAGATACCCTGGTTCTCTGTGGAGACGGGCCGCTAATCAGGGCAGAGACCCTCAAAACACTAATGGAGAAACATAAAAGCGAAACTGCAGCAGCAACTTTGGCGACGGCTGTTCTTGACGACCCAGGCGGCTACGGCAGAATCGTTCGAGATAGTTACGGAAATATCCAGGGCATCGTCGAGGACAAAGACTGCGATGAGCAGCAAAAGACTATAAAAGAAGTTAATCCGAGCTATTATTGCTTTAACAATAAAATACTTTTCGATGTTCTCGATAAAATTAGACCTGATAACGCCAAGAAAGAATATTATCTTACCGATGCTTTGCGGCTGATTATAAAAGCAGGACACAAAGTTGTAGCTGTAACGGCGGTATCGCCCAAAGATGCGATAAGTATTAACAGCAGACAGCAGCTAAGCGAAACCGGAAAAATAATGCAGCGCAGAATTCAGGAAGAATTTATGAAGAACGGCGTAACGATTGTTGACCCGCCGAATACGTGGATTGACGCCCGCGCTCAAATCGGACAGGATACTATAATTGAGCCGTTTACATATATCCACGGACAGGTAAAGATAGGAAGCAAATGCAGAATTGGACCGTTCGCTTACCTTCGCGACAACGCCGTTCTGGCGGACAATACAGTTCTGGGAGTTTTCACGGAAGTAAGGGACTCGGTTAAAAAAGAGAAAAGGAATTAAAATGTTTCTAAGCGAAAACATAAAGATTTTCAGCGGTTCGAGCAATCCGGAACTTACATCAAAGATATGTAAGTATCTGGGAGTTCCGATGGGCGGGGCCAAGATTGAACGTTTTCCGGACGGCGAAAAAATAATAAAATGCGAGGATGATGTGCGGGGCAAGGACTGTTTCATTGTGCAATCCAGCAGCGAACCGGTTGATGCTAATATTATTGAATTGCTGATTTTTCTCGATTGCCTCAGACGCGCAAGTGCAAGCAGAGTAACTGCCGTAATTCCTTATTTCGGTTACGCAAGGCAGGACAGAAAAGACGAAGGCAGAGTGCCTATTACGGCAAAATTAGTCGCAAACCTGATTACGACAGCCGGGGCAGACAGAGTTCTCGCTATGGACCTTCACGCTGCACAATTGCAGGGCTTTTTCGATATTCCGGTTGACCATCTTTTTGCAGAGCCGGTGCTGAGCGGATATTTTCAGAGCAAAAAAATTGAAAAATTAACGATTGTTTCGCCGGACGTGGGAAATATGAAACGGGCTGCAAGATATGTCCAGCATCTCAACGGCGATTTGGCAATTATACATAAAAGACGAATAAACGGCAGAGACGTTCAATGCGGCGAAATCATCGGCACCGTCGAGGGAAGAAACGTCCTGATGTGCGATGATATGATTTCAACCGCTGGCACAATGTGCTCCGCTGCGAAATTAGTCAAGGAACAGGGCGCAAATAAAATTTTCATCGGCGCAACTCACGCCGTGTTCTGCGATGAAGCGGTTAAAAATATCGCAGATTCGCCGATTGACGAAATAGTTGTTACAGATACTATCGCCCTGAAGGACGAAGTGAAAAAGCTTAAAAATCTCAAAGTGCTGACGGTCAGTGAAATTCTTGGCGAAGCGATAAAACGCATTCACAGGAACGAATCAATAAGTGCAATGTTTCATTAAAATATATCTTTAAATGAGGTAAAGTATGGCATCGAAAGAATTTGTTCTCAAGGCCCAGGCGAGAAAAGAGCTTGGTTCAAAACGAGCAGCGAAACTGCGGCTGACAGGAAATATTCCTGCTATTATTTACGGACACGGCCAAAAACCACAGCCTATTGTGCTTGGTGAACACGATTTTACGGAAGGGATTCATCACGGCCACAGGCTTTTTGACGTTGAGCTGGATGGAAAAAGAGAAAAACTTTTAGTCAAGGATGTCCAGTATGATTATCTGGGCAAAAAGATAATTCATGCGGATTTAATCAGGGTTGACCTCAGCGAGAAAGTCAAGGTTCAGGTCCGGCTTGCCTTTAAAGGAACACCCGTTGGAGCAACGGAAGGCGGACTATTGGAAGAGCATCTTGACCATATTGAAGTTGAGTGCGCGGTTACGGATATTCCGGAATCAATCGATGTTTCAGTTAAGGGTCTTAAAGTCGGCGATACGCTTCACGCCCGCGATGTTGCCCTGCCTGCGGGAGTTAAACTTATAACCGTCCCGGATGCGCTTCTTATTGCCTGCCATCTGCCTGTTGCACCTGTTGAAGAAGCAGCGGTTCCCGGTGTTGAAGAGCCAGCCGCTCCTGAAGTTATTACAGAACGGAAACCTAAGGAAGGTGAGGAAGAAGCAACAGAAGAAGAAAAAGAAAAGAAGTAAATTTTGGCTGTCGGTATTCCGGAAATTTTTTGATGGACGAAAGATTAATAGCAGGTCTTGGCAATATAGGATTGGAATACGAGGGAACCCGGCATAATGTCGGATTTGAAGCAATAGACCTGCTGGCCAAACGGCTGAAGATAAAGCTGAACAAGGAAAAATTTTCAGCGGCTTTCGGCCAGGCGGAATTTGAAGATAAAAAGTTAATATTGTTAAAGCCGCTTTTATTTATGAATAATAGCGGCCAGGTCGTTGCAACTGCTGCGAATTTTTACAAGATAGCCGCGGGCAAGATACTGGTTATAGCGGATGATATGGCTCTTGAGCCGGGAATGATTCGGCTAAGGGCATCAGGCTCCGCCGGCGGGCATAACGGACTTGCCGATATTATCGAAAAACTCGGCACAGACCAGTTTAACAGGCTTAGAGTCGGCATAGGCATCAGAAACGAAATGACGGGCAGGGACTATGTGCTTTCAAGACCTGACGAGACGGAAAGAAAGTTAATAGATAAGGCTATAGCTGAAGCAACGGAAGCTGTGATGGTCTGGATAAGTGAAGGAATTGAATCGGCGATGAGCAGATTTAACCGCAAATTGCCGGCTGATAAAAATGAAGAATCAGAAAAATAAAAAATTGCTTAATAAGAATTTTATTAAGGAGATGTAGATTTGGAAACAGTAACGAAAAGATTGTATGAGGCGCTATTTCTTATAGATTCGGCAGAGGCTGCCGCCGACTGGAACGGCATAAATGACCATATAAAGAAAATCTTTGAGCGCAACGGCGCTGAAATAGTCAGTATGCGCAAATGGGATGAGCGGCCTTTGGCTTATATGATAAGGGGTAAAAACAGAGGCACATATATTCTTATTTACTTTAATAGTCAGACGGACAAGATTTCCTCAATCGAAAGGGATTCGCAGCTTTCAGAAAGGATTCTCAGAGAAATTATTCTTCGTGCCGACCACGTAACAAAGGAAGATATGGAAAAGGAAACTCCTGCTATGATGGCCTCTCGACCTGTTCATAAGCCGGCAGAAGTTGTCGTAGAAGTGCCTCCCATAAGCAGTCTGGAGGAAGTGCCGCCCATAAGCAGTCTGGAAGAAGTAGAAGTTGAAGATGAAGACGTTGATGAGCCGGAAAAGACGGTTTAAGTTAAGAGGGAAGGAACGAATATGGCGAATTTTAATAAGGTTATTTTGATGGGCAATCTTACCAGGGACCCGCAGTTGTCTTATTTGCCAAGCCAGACGGCCGTGGTGGATTTCGGAATCGCGGTAAATCGCCGATGGACAGGCCAAGACGGTCAGCAGCGAGATGAAGTCTGCTTTGTTGACTGCAGGGCGTTCGGCAAGCCTGCTGAAACAATAAATAAATACTGTAAAAAAGGAAGGCCGCTGATGATTGAAGGCAGATTGACTTTAGACCAATGGACAGGACAAGACGGACAGAAACGAAGTAAGCATAGAGTTACAGTTGAATCTTTCCAATTCCTGCCTGCCGGCGGCAGAACTGCCGAGCAAAGCGCCCCTGCTGATGATGGTTCTCAAATGCCTGCCGAAGACGCAGGAACGGCGAACGATGTCCAAAATAACAGCAAAGACGATATTCCGTTTTAGTATATAAATATAGATAAAGATATATTTAGGAGTAAATTTAAGTGAGAGCTCAAGGTTTTAAAAGAAAAAAGACAGACCAAACAAAAAAAAGAAAACGCAGAGATAATGTCAAAGAGCAGAATCAATGCAGATTTTGCAGGTCGAAAGTGAAATACATCGACTATAAGGACCTGGATGTGTTGAGCAAGCTGCTCACTCACCGCGGCAAGATTTTCTCCCGCAGACGCAGCGGAAACTGCGCAAGCTGCCAGCGAAAGGTCAAACTGGCGATAAAGCGGGCACGTTTTATGGCGCTGCTGCCGTTTACAAGTTAATGAATTAAAAGTTTATAGTGAACAGTTTATAGACTGTAACTGTTCGCTATAGCTGATTTTATTGGAGACACTGGATATGAAGGTTTTACTGTGTGAAGACGTTGAAAAGCTCGGCTGGTATGGCGATGTAGTTGAAGTTAACGAAAGCTACGCGAGAAATTTCCTGCTGCCGCAAAGACTGGCGACAGTTCCGACAGAGCATAAAATGAAGGCTATGGCCGAGGAAAAGGCCAAAAGGACTGTGCAGAGAAATCTTGACGAAGAAAGAATGCAAAAGGCCGCACAGGCAGTCGAGGGCGCCGAAGTTGTCCTTGCGGCAAAAGCCAATGAGCAGGGACATTTGTTCGGCTCTATTACGGAAAACCAGATTGCTGAAAACCTGCGACAGCAGGGATTTGAAATAGTCGATAAGGTTGTGCAGATTGATGAGCATATTAAGGAAGTTGGTCAATTCTCTGTTAAATTGAAATTTACGGCTAATGTAACTGCTAAAATAAAAGTTACGATAGTACCGGAAGGACAAGGTGCACAAACAGCCGATGGCTCAGAAGGACAGACAACCAAAGAACAATAAGGCCGACCTTGTGGGCAGAACAATGCCTGAATCGCTCGAAGCCGAAGCGGCAGTTCTCGGGTCGATGATGCTTGACCCTGAATGTATAGGAGACGTTGTTCAAAAAATCAGGACGGAGGCGTTTTATCGGCTCGAACATCAGATGATGTTTGACGCGATTATCGCCTTATGGGAGAAAAACGGCAGCAATTTCGACATCGTGCTTCTTCGCGATGAGCTGAAAAAGCGTAATCAGCTCGAAGAGGTCGGCGGGCCGGAATATCTTGCAAAAATTGCTGAATCTGTGCCGTCAAGCGCAAATTTTGAGCATTATGTCCAGATTGTAAAAGAAAAACAGATGCTCAGAGAGCTTATCGCCGCTGCAGGCGAGGTTATGACCGATGCATTTGACACAGGCGGAGACGTTGGCGACAAACTCGACAGGGCTGAACAGAAAATATTCGGCGTAACACAGAAAAAAATCACCGGCACAGCGGTCATTATCAAAGACCTTCTTGTGCAGGCGTTTGAAAGCATAGAAAAACGAGAGGGGCATCACGTTACGGGGCTTGCCACAGGTTTTGCAGAGCTTGATGAGTACACTTGCGGCCTGCAAAACGGCGAAATGATTATTATCGCAGGCAGACCGAGTATGGGCAAAACAAGTTTCGCTATGAATATCGTCGAACATATCGGCGCCGATAATGATATGCCGGTCGCGATATTTTCTCTTGAAATGAGCAAGCAGCAGCTTGTTGAACGTATGCTGTGCAGCAGGGCGACGGTGGATTCGCAGGTCGTCAGGAAAGGCTTTTTAAGCGATGAGCAGTTCCAGGCGCTTAAAGACGCAGCAGACGATATGAATAATAAACCTATATTTATAGATGATACGCCGGGGATTACTCCGCTGGAGCTTCGCGGCAAGGCAAGAAGACTGCGGGCTCATCCCGGCATTAGATGTATCGTTATAGATTATTTGCAGCTTATGAGTCTTGGCACAAGGGTTGAGTCCCGCCAGCAGGAAGTAAGCGAAATGAGCAGGTATTTAAAGGCTCTTGCAAGGGAGCTTGAAGTTCCTGTTGTCGTTTTGAGCCAGCTTAATCGCGCTCCTGAAGGAAGAGAAGACCATCGGCCAAGAATGAGCGACCTGCGCGAAAGCGGCAGTATCGAACAGGATGCCGATGTTGTAATGCTGCTTCATCGTGAGGATTATTACCGGCATGAAGATGAAAGCGGCCAGAACAAAGAAGATAATGTTGCGGAAATAATTATCGCAAAGCAGCGAAATGGCCCGACAGGAACCGTAAAACTGAACTTTAACAGTCAGTTTACACGGTTTAATACGCTATCCAGAGCGCAGGAACCATTCTAAGACGGCCAGGTTGCAGGGAATGTAAAAGGATTTTTTTGGGAAAGGGATTTTATGCGGATTAGTTGTTTTAAGCACTGGAAGTGGCCGCAAATTTCATTTTTCTCTTATTTGCTGATTTTTGTATTTTGCTGTTTTGCACAGACAGGTGATATCAATATGACGGACACCAATACAATAGACGTTAATATATCAGATGCTAACGTAACAGATGTTAATGCAGCGGACGTTAATGTAACAGATGTTAACGTAACAAATGTTAACGCAGCAGTTGACGAAACAGAAAAGGAAAAAACAATTGATAGTGTAGAGACGAGAGGCAATGTCTATATCAGCAATGAAAAAATCTTTTCTACGGCCCGGAGCAGGGCTGGACAATTGTTCAGCGTCTCCGAGGCCGAGGAAGATGCAAAAAGAATTGCAGAACTAAGAGGTGTTGAATTCGCTTATTACAGCGTTGAGCCGGTCGGCGAAAAAGTTAAGCTTATTTTTGTGGTAAAGGAAAAAACCGTTATTCGGCAGATAACCTTCAGCGGCGACAAAAAATACGACGACAAAAAACTTATCGACCAGTTAGGCTTCAGCAGAGGCGATTATCTCGATAAATTTACGGCCAAAGCCGGCGCTGAAAAATTAACTGAGTTTTACCACAAAAGCGGATACCCATTAGTGAAAGTCGATTTTGACGATTCCGGCATTGAAAAAGGCCAGCTTCATTATACGGTCAGTAGCGGGCAGAGAGTTAAAATTAAAAAGGTCGGGTTCAAGGGAAATACCGCTATTAAAAGCAGAGAGCTTAAAAATGTAATCAAAAGCAAACCGAGAAATCTCGGCGTCTTTCAGAATTATTTCAAACAGGATGTCCTCGATGACGACATAGTTGCTCTGCAAAAGGCTTACGACAGGCGAGGGTTTCTTGATACTAAAATCGCCGCTAAAACAAATTATATAAATAACAATAAAGGCGTTGAAATCGTTTATGCCATAGAGGAAGGCAAGCAGTATGATGTTGAAAAAATAGAGCTTGCGGGAAATGAATTTTTCGGCGATGCCAATCTCACCGGAACATTCAGGCTAAAAGTAGGCAAATTTTACAGCAATGAAAAAGCTGAATTCGACAGGGACGAAATAATCAGAATTTATAAAGAGGCGGGATTTATAAATGTTGATGTCGAGTCGGTCAGGCATTTTACGCCAAATAATAAAATAATAGCTCATTTCGATATAAAGGAAGACGGCCGGTTCAGCATAGGAAAAGTCAACATCTCCGGCAATAAAACTGTGCAGGACAAGGTTGTCCGGCGCGTGCTTGACGAAAAGGAATTCAAGCCCGGCGAGTGGTATAACGCCGATATTGCGAGGGGAACCGGCGAAGGACAGCTTGAAAAAGATATAAAAACCAATGTTTATACAGAAAGCGCTACTATTACGCCGGTGGATGTGAACGAACCAAATAAAAGAGACGCTGAAGTTAGAATTAAGGAAGGCAAAACTGGTTCGATTATGTTTGGCGCCGGCGTAAGCAGCAACGATGGCTTAATAGGCCAGATTATATATGAGCAGAGGAATTTTGATATTAAAAAATGGCCGAAAGACTGGCGAAAATTCTTCTCGGAGGATGCCTTCAAAGGCGCCGGGCAGCGATTAAGAATCGAGCTTGAACCCGGCACACAAGTGAGCAGATTTTCAATCAGCTGGACAGAACCTTATCTGAAAGATAAACCCATATCTATGACTCTTGCAGGCTCAGTCTGGGAGCGGCAACGGGAAAGTTATGATGAGCAGAGAGAAAAAGCATCCCTGGGTTTTATTCATAGATTGAAAAACGGATGGTATAGAACCCTGGCCTTGCGGTTCGAGAATGTGGCTGTAAAGAGTGTTAAGGATGATGCACCGAAAGAAGTTAAAGATGTGAAGGGAAATAACCTTCTGGCCGGCGTTAAACTTGGTTTCGGCAGAGATACGACAGACAGCCGCTTTTCACCTACAAAAGGCGTAAATTACGAATTGAACTATGAACAGGTGACCGGCAGCCATAATTTCGGTATTGTTGACGGAACATTCCGATGGTATAAAACGCTGCATGAAGACATCGCAAGAAGAAAAACCGTGCTGGAGACGAAATTATTTGCGGGGAGCACTGTGGGCGATGCCCCTGTGTTTGAAAAGTTTTATGCCGGCGGCATAGGAAGCATCAGGGGTTTCAAGTATCGCGGCATAAGTCCTCGCGGCGGCGGCGACCGTGACCCAATTGGAAGCAGGTGGTTAGCAACCGCCAGCGGAGAGGTTTCCGTGCCGCTGACGAGCGAGGCGCTTTCCGCCCTTTTCTTTGTTGATACCGGTATGATTGAGAGCGGCGGCATCAGGGCTTCAGCAGGCATAGGTATTCAGATTATGATACCTCAGTGGTTTGGGCCGGTGCCTATGAGGTTTGAGCTGGCGGCTCCGTTCTTTAAAAGTAGCGAAGACGAGACACAGATTTTCAGTTTCTCTGTCGGCGCACTATTTTAGTTGATAGGAAAGGATGATTATGAAGACAAAAAGTTTTATCGCTGTAACAATTGTAGCTGTGATTGGTTTGTTATTTATCGCGTTTGAATATTCCCAGGCGGCAAAGGAAAAAGCATCATCGTCTCCAAAAATCGGCATTGTAAGCGTCAAGGAAGTCTTTGAGAATTGCCCGATGAAGGCTGATGTTGAAAAAACACTGGCTGCCGAGGGAGAAAAGAGATTTGCCGAGCTGAAAAAACTTGAAGAGACCATAGATGCCGATAAGGCGGCTTTAAGCAAACGAAAGGAATACAGTCAGGATTATATGGAAATGCTGCAGGCTTTGATGCTGAAGCAATCGCAGCTTGATACGCAAAAGGAATTTTATCAGCGCCAATTATCTGTAAAGGAAATGCAGGAAAAAGAGAAAATCTACAGGAAAATTCTCGAAGTTATCGCGTCAGTAGCGAAAGAAAAAGGACTCGATTTAATTCTGAATAGGGACGATAATTATCTTAATGCACCCGATTCATCGGTTAGCGCTCAGAGCCCTGAAGATTTCATTTTGACAACTAAAACGCATAAATTACTTTATTATAATCCAGGTTTTGATATTACAGCAAGCGTGGTTAGCGAGGTCAATAAACCAAGCAATTAGCAATGAGTTGTCTAAGAAGATGATTGAAAAAATACAAAAAGAATTCACTGTCGCTCAACTTGCAAAAATAGCAAACGCCCGGCTTATCGGCAGCGGAGATGTAAAGGTTTGCCGGGTTGCGCCTTTTGATTCCGCCGGACCCGACAGCGTTACCTTTGCCGCAGAGGAAAAACTTCTCGAAAAAATGGGCGATTGTAAAGCTGCTGCCGTAATCGTTGGTAAAAAAGCTGATTCAAAAGTTCCGCTGCTTGTAGTTGATAATGTAGAACGGGCATTGATTAAGGTGCTTCGGGAATTTATGCCGCAGCTTGATAAGCCATCAGCAGGTGTGCATAAAAGCGCAGTCGTGGACGAAGGCGCTTCGATAGACAAAACTGCTTCGATAGGCCCTCTTGTTTGTATCAGAAAAGGAGCGAAAATCAGTGCAGGGACAGTTATTGGAGCAGGCTGCAAAATCGGCGAAAATTCAATAATCGGCTCAAATTGCCGAATCGAGGACAATGTTGTGATTTATCATAATTGCAGTATTGGAAATAACTGTATAATCGGCGCCAACTCCACAATCGGAGCAACGGGATTCGGATATTATTTTATTGATGGTCAGCATCAGCAAATACCGCATACGGGCGGGGTGATTATTGAAGATTGCGTTGAAATCGGCGCAAATAGCTGCATCGACAGGGCGAAATTCGGAAACACCGTAATCGGCGCCGGAACAAAAATAGATAATCTCGTCCAGATTGCCCACAATGTCATAATCGGCAAATGTTGTCTGATTGTCGCGCAGGTAGGTATTTCCGGCAGCACCAAACTGGGCAACGGTGTTGTTCTTGCCGGGCAGGTTGGAATCAAGGACCACGCAACAATCGGCGATGGCACTCAGATAGGCGCCCAGGCCGGCGTTATGAACGATATCGGGCCGAATAAACAGGTTGTCGGTTCGCCGGCTATAGACGTCAAGGAATTCTTCCGACAGGTGCTTTTGAAACAGAAACTGCCTGAAATGAATAAACAGTTAAAACAGCTTGTAAAGAGAATCGAACAAATTGAAGCCGCAAAAGACAATAGCACAAGAAGCTAAACTTGCCGGAAGAGGTATGTTCAGCGGAGCGGAAGCGAAAGTGAGATTTGCTCCCGCCGATGTCGATACGGGCGTTGTCTTTATCAGGACAGACCTCGATGAGCCTGTCAAAATAGAAGCTACTGTTCGCAGTGTAGCCGAGCGCAGCCGCAGAACTGCAATCAGGAAAGGTCAGGTTTCCATTGAGATGATTGAACATTGTATGGCTGCAATAAATGCACTGGAGATTGATAATATTTTTATCGAGGTAAACGCTCCTGAAATGCCTGGCTTCGACGGCAGCAGCGGTGAATATTTCAAAGCATTAAAAGATTGCGGCTTTGCGGAGCAGTCAAAGCCGAGAAAAGAATTTGCCGTTTCACAGGAGATAAGTCTTAGTGAGGCCGGAGCTTCAATTTATGCTCTGCCCAGCGACGGCGAAACTCTCGAAATTACTTACGATATGGATTATACAAAGCATACCGGCGTAGGCAGGCAAATGCTTAGCTGCACGCTGAATACTGAATATTTTGAAGCAAATCTTGCTCCGGCAAGGACGTTTCTGCTTGAAGCTGAAGCAAAACAGTTTCAATCCCGCGGAATAGGCACGCATTTGAGTCCGCGTGATATTCTGGTTATCAGTTCGGATGGGCCTATTAAGAACAGTTTCCGATTTCCTGATGAATGTGTCAGGCATAAAATTGTCGATTTAATCGGCGATATCGCACTTGTCGGCAGAAGGCTTACTGGCAGGATAGTGGCTTACAAAAGCGGCCACAGCCTCAATCAGCAGCTTGCCAGAAAACTCTTTGAGCAGGCCCAGCAGTTCGACAGGATAGCGAAAGTCGGCACGGATGCCCTGCTTGATATTCGAAGGATTCAAAAGATTCTGCCTCATCGCTATCCGTTTCTGCTGGTGGACAAGGTCATTGAAATTGACGGCGACAGATTTATCAGAGGCGTCAAAAACGTAACGTTCAATGAAGTATTTTTCCAGGGTCATTTTCCCGGAACGCCCATTATGCCCGGTGTGCTTGTCCTTGAAGCGATGGCGCAGGTTTGCGGTTTGCTTTTCGCGCAGAAGCTGGAGCATACCGGCAAGCTCGCTTTGATGCTGGGAATGGATGATGTAAAAATGAGAAAGGCTGTTGTGCCCGGCGACCAGTTGATTCTTACCGCTGAGGCTGTAAAGATTCGCAGTAAAATCGCCGTATGTAAATGTGAGGCGATTGTTGCAGGAGCAAAGGTTGCAGAAGCTGAAATCAAATTTATGCTTGTTGATGAAGAAGCGGTATAGGTAATTATAAATTTATTACAAATTTTCAGGAATTAAAACAATGAGTAAAATACATCCGTCGGCGGTAATTGATTCAAAAGCCAAAATAGGAAAAGATGTTTCAATCGGGCCACATTGCTATGTCGAGGCCGGAGCAGAAATAGGCGATGAAACCGTCCTCGATGCCAATGTTGTAATTGGCGAAAATATTAAAATCGGGAAAAAGAACATCTTTTATCCCAATTGCGTCATCGGGAAAAACCCTCAGATGCTTGGCGCAAAGCCCGACAGCTATTCCGGTTTGCTTGAAATTGGAGATGAAAACCTTATCCGGGAATTAGTAACCATACATCCGAGCATATACGCGGACAGCTCAACAAGAATAGGAAATAATAATATGATCATGGTGGGCGCACACCTAGGGCACGATTGTGTGGTTGAGGACCAGACTGTTATCAGCAATATGACTCAGGTAAGCGGACACTGTAAAATAGAAACAGGAGTCTGGCTAAGCGCCTCCGTCTTAATTCATCAGTTCACTACAGTCGGCAGATGGAGTTATGCAACCGCAATGGCCGGCCTTAATCACGATGTAACGCCTTTTGTGACTATAAGCGGCCATTACCCGCCGGAAGTCAGATTGGTAAATGAAAGAGGAATGATACGGGCAGGCCTCAATGAACAGCAGCAGCAAGCGGTTTTAGACGCTTTTAAATTTTTGTATAAGAGCAAAACTCCGGTTCTTGAAAACGCTAAAGAACTTGCCGCAAAAGGCGGTCTCGATGAAAATGTGCAGGCTATGGTTGATTCACTGATCAAAAGCAGCCAGCATCGATTCGGCAGATACCTTGAAACGCTTAGAAGAAAAGACCGCTAATGGCCGCACCAACAAACAAACTTAGAACCGCGGTAGTCGGCGCCGGCAAAATGGGACAGATTCACGCTAAAGTCTTAAGCAAACTGCCTCAAAGCAGCCTTGTCGGCATTGTCGATATTCAGCAGGAAAAAGCGAAAAAACTTGCCAAAGAATATAAATGCGCAGCTTTCGCAGATGCAAAAGAATTATTGGGAAAAGTCGATGCTGTAACTATTTCCGCCCCGACAAAAAGTCATCTTGACCTTGCCGAGCTTTTCATAAGCAATAATATTCCTATACTTATTGAAAAACCTCTTGCCGCAAGCGCCGAGCAAGGCGAAAAAATAGTTTCGCTTTCACAAAAATACAATGTGGTTGTCGCAGTCGGGCATTCGGAGAGATGTAATCCTGTCGTTCAGGCGATGAAACGGCTCAAAATTGAGCCTAAATTTATCGAAGCCGTCAGAATTAGTCCCTATCCGTTCCGCTCAACCGATATTGGCGTTGTCCTTGATGTGATGATTCACGATATCGATATTATTTTGGCCCTTGCCCAAAGTCCTGTGAAAAAAGTTGAGGCCGTCGGCGTAAATGTCGTCGCAGACCACGAGGATATCTGCAACGCAAGGATTACCTTTGAAAATGGCTGTATCGCCAATGTTACAGCCTCAAGACTTGCCCTTAAGACAACAAGAAAAATCCGCGTCTTCAGCAGGCAGGCATATTTAAGTCTTGATTTCCTTAAAAAAGAAGGAATTGTTATAAAAACCGACCCCAATAAAGATGTTGTCCAATGGGTCAAGCAAAAACAGCAGGAAGGCAACTTTGATTTTGCCGGCATAAACTGGCCTGACCTGCTCCATATTGAGCAGCTTGATATAGATGACAGGGAGCCTTTGCGAGTTGAGCAGGAGGCGTTTTTAAATGCCGTCGCCGATAAGAATAATCGTCCCGAAGTAACCGCCGCCGAAGGTTTGGCCGCTCTTAAATGCGCTGAGGAAATTCTAAAATCCGTCAAAGAACACAAATGGGATTAAGAAATTTAAAAATCAAAATTTAAAAGTCAAAATTGTGGAATCGGCTAAAGGCCGATGTTTTTTTAATATTCAGCCTGCCACAGCCCGAAGATTCCATTTGACGTGCTCCGGTAGGCAGGATAGGATGTCCGCTGAAAAAACAATTTTGTCTGAAACCGTATAGTCATAAGTTTGGGTATTAAGAAGAGCGAATTAGAAAGAAGGTGAAATAATGACTTTATCGCGAGAACAGATAATCTTGGAGGAATATAAAGCCATTCGAGCCGAAATATTGTTGTGCTTGGAGCGTCGAATTACGATAATTTCTTACGGTCTTACATCTGTGGGTGTACTTGTTGGTGCTGGGGTCACATCATTAAATTATTCACATTCCGAGTTTGCAATATTAGTTTTTCTCGTTGTTCTTCCTGTCACAGCTTTATATGTGCTTAATATCTGGCTGGCGGAGACTCATAGGGTGCGCCGCGCAAGCCACTATAATTGGTACATTGAAAAAAAACTAGCAGCGGTTGAAGAATTTGCTGACAAACCTCTAGAATGGGAAAGTCGCATACATGATAAAAATGACCCACACCGCCGCTTTAAACACTACAATTACACAGTGTGCTACTTTTCGTTACTATTCGCTATATCAGTTGGAGTTGGGTTGTATCTACTACTCACGAGTAAACTACCAAAGGTATCACTTGGCTATCGCTCTATAATATGTATAGTTGTTGCAGTTGGCTTTGGCATATTTATACTTTGGTGGCACATTAAGAAAGCTCAGGGGCTGATCGACAAATTCGATGAAGAGCCGACGTATCCTTAATGCTAACGAATAATTCCAGTAATGGCCGATAAATACTGCTGATTTCAGGCATTAGGATTTTTCCGGTTTTGCAGCCGGAATCGATTTTATGGTCAAATCTGTGACCCAGATTGTGCGGAACCCCAAAAACATTTGGCCATAAATTTTATCCGTTTTGAACATTTGAAAATTGTAATTTTGAATTTGTTTCGTATTTCGGATTTAGTGCTTTGGATTTTTTATATATCTCTGTGTTCTCTGCCTGTCCACCGTAGCACGAATGTGCGAAGGTGGATGGTCTCTGTGGCTAAAAAATAAATTTTCATTTTTCAATTTCGTTACTATCTGATGCGCAAGCCCGCTCGGCATTTAATTTTGCTTTTTGCTGCACTGCTAGGAAAAAAATGCTCTAAAAACCCGAACCTTCTTTTTTACTCAAATTTTGAATGTTTCCGAGACCGGTCAAAACGCAAGAAATTTTGATTTAGGGGGTATCAAACTACCCCCCGATACGAAATCTCGCTTTATAGATTCGGAAAATGAAATTTTTATTGAGTTTTTTATATAAGTTATTGCCTGAGCATCACTTACAGATTTTTAATAAATTCAAAATGGAAAATAAGGACTTACGTCAAATTTCGAAAATCAAAATAAAGGACTTGCGACAATCACAGAACAATGAACGAAATTTATTCTTCAGAGCGAGCTGAGAATCCTGCAGAATACCAAATCTTAAATACTATAATTTCCTCTATGGTCAACTTTCAATCTTGTAACAATTTGATGCGCAAGTCTGCTCGGCTCCGGCAGTCGATATTTCACGCAGCAGTCAAGAACAATTCTAATGGCATCCACAAGTCTGCATTTATTGCCAACAGAAACGAAAACTGGTTTAACATTGTTGCGGGTTCGGACAACTGAACCAATAATTTCTCCTTTATCCAACAACAGACTTGTTGAACCTTTGCGGAACGATGGCGGAGTAAAATCTCCGATGAGTCTGCTTTTAGCGCAGCCCATAGTCGGGACATCGAGAAAAAGACCCAAATGACTTGCGATTCCCAGCCTTCTCGGATGGGCAATTCCTTGACCATCGACTATAAAACAATCAGGCGTCGTTTTTAATTTTTCAATAGCCGCAAGACAGGCCGGTGCTTCACGAAATGACAAAAGGCCGGGTATGTAAGGAAAATTAACCGGCTGCACCGTATAAGAGGTTTCAATAATCTCAAAAGTCTTTGCCGACATAACTATTACGCAGGCAATAATATTTTTCTTGTCATCGGTGAATGCGCAATCAAGGCCGCCGATTGTTTTTAATTTTTTAGTAAATGGCCGAACCTGCAGTCGTCCTGCAAGGCTTTTTTGCAGCTCAACGGCCTGTTTTGGGATAATATTCCAGCTATGCAAGTTCTTTGTTTTCATAGACTTATAAAAAATGCCCTAATAAATGTATTTTACTTCTTGAGCCTTTATGATACAATAGCCAAATTGGCTTATTGTGAACTTTCGGCCAGCAGATACAAATAGTAAGTTGATAGCCACAAAGGCGCTAAGACACTAAGAATAATATATATAATTAAAAAACTTCATGCCGGAGTTTACCCTGTGAGATGTCTTTGACTATCTCATCGGGGTGTCTTGGTGGCTAAGGGAAAAGTAATGCAAAAATCAATAAAAATAACCGGAGCCTGTCAGCACAATCTCAAGAATATAAACGTCGAGATTCCGCGCGACAAATTTGTCGTAATCACAGGCATCAGCGGCTCAGGAAAAAGTTCGCTTGCTTTTGATACTATATACGCCGAAGGGCAGCGAAAATATGTTGAGTCGCTAAGCGCGTATGCCCGGCAGTTTCTTGAGCAGATGCAGAAGCCCGATGTGGAGAATATTGAGGGTCTTCCTCCGACAATTGCGATTGAGCAGCGAAGCGCAGCAAGCAATCCGCGTTCTACTGTGGCGACGACGACGGAAATTTATGATTATTGCAGGGTGCTTTTCGCAAGGGCGGGGACACCGCATTGCTGGATTTGTGGCAAGGAAATCTCAAGTCAGCACGCCACACAGATTGTTGACAATATTATGTCGATGCCGGCGGAAACGAAAATTCAGATTTGTGCGCCTTTAATTCGCGGCCAGAAAGGCGAGCACAGGGATATTTTTGCAGGAATTCAAAGTCAGGGTTTTGTGCGGGCGCGCGTCGATGGAACGATTTACGACATCAAAAATTTACCTAAGCTGGACAAGAATAAAAAACACGATATTGCCGCGGTTGTGGACAGATTAATCATAAAAGACACGGTGCGAATCAGGCTTGCGGATTCAATTGAAGCTACTCTGAAGTTCGGCGATAGTGTTGTGCTTGTTATGGTTCAGGAGTCCGGCGTTGATAAGAAAACCGGCGGCAATGGTCAATGGAAAGACATTATTTACAGCGAAAAATTCGCCTGCGATGAGCATCCGCAGGCCTCTCTTGAAGAGCTTTCGCCGAGACTATTCAGCTTTAACAGCCCTTATGGGGCCTGCGGAAGCTGCGACGGCCTGGGAACGATACTTGAATTTGATGAAGACCTGATTGTGCCTGACAGGAATTTGTCTCTTGAAAACGGCGCCATTGATGCCTGGCGCAAGGGCGGCAAGAGAATGAATATCTTTTATAGCAGGATGATTGTGCAGTTCTGCAGGGATTTCGGGATAAACAAGGCAATGCCTTTTTCAAAAATCCCGCCGCAAATAGCAAAAATCCTGATGCACGGCACAACTCCGGAAGACGAGAAAAAATTCGGTGTTTACTTTGAAGGCGTTATTCCGAATCTCGATAAAAGATGGCAGAACACTTCAAGCGAGTATGTCAAGGCAAGGCTGCATAGCTATTTGTCTGAACAGCCGTGTAGGACTTGTAACGGTGCAAGGCTTCGCAGGGAAGCAATTGCTGTAACGATAGGAAACAAAAACATCAGCGATGTCGCTCAAATGAGCGTCGAGGAAGCGCAGGTCTTTTTTGATAATCTTAAATTCGACGGCGAAAAAACCTTAATAGCTGTTCAGCCTTTGAAGGAGATAAAAGCGAGATTGAAATTTCTTGTTGACGTCGGCCTGGGTTATCTGACCCTCGACCGCAGGAGCGGCACATTAAGCGGCGGCGAAGCCCAAAGAATAAGACTTGCCACTCAGGTCGGCAGCGGCCTTGTCGGCTGCTGTTATGTTCTTGATGAGCCGACTATCGGCCTGCACAGGAGGGACAATCAAAGGCTGCTGGGCATATTAAGGAAACTAACCGACATTGGCAATACGGTCATTGTTGTCGAGCATGATGAGGATGTTATAAAAAACGCCGACCATATAATTGATATTGGACCTGCCGCAGGCGACAACGGCGGCCGTCTCGTGGCGCAGGGCGGTATTGAAGATATATGCAATTGTCCACAGTCGCTGACAGGCGATTACCTTTCAGGCAGAAAAAAAATTGAGCTGCCGGTTAAAAGGCGAAAAGTCAGGATGAATTATTGCCTCGAAGTAAAAGGAGCGGCGGAAAATAATTTAAAAAACATAGATGTTAAATTTCCGCTCGGCACTTTTACTTGTATAACGGGTGTTTCCGGCTCAGGGAAAAGCACGCTTATTACCGAAATTCTTTTAAAAGGTCTGAAAAGAAGATTATATAACGCCGGTCTAAAGCCCGGTAAGCACAAAAACATTCTCGGCACAAGTCAGATTGACAAAGTTATCGAAATCGACCAGTCGCCAATCGGTAAAACTCCTCGCAGCAATCCTGTTACTTATACAGGCCTGTTTGACCTGATAAGGCAATTGTTTGCGAAAACCCGCGAAGCAAGAATCAGGGGTTACAGCCCCGGCAGATTCAGTTTTAATATCAAAGGCGGCAGGTGCGAAGACTGTCAGGGCCAGGGCACAAAGAAAATCGAAATGCACTTCCTGCCCGATGTTTACGTCATCTGCCAGCAGTGCAAGGGAAAAAGATATAATTCAGAGACTTTGCAGATTACTTATAAAGGGAAAAATATTGCAGATGTTCTCGATATGCGGGTCGAAGAGGCATTGAAATTTTTTGCTAGCTTCCCGAAAATTGTCGAACTGCTCAAGACTTTGAGCGACGTTGGTCTTGGTTATATGCAGCTTGGCCAGTCTTCGACAACTCTGTCAGGCGGCGAGGCCCAGAGAGTCAAACTTGCCGCTGAGCTCGGCAAAAGCTCGACAGGCCATACGCTGTATCTGCTTGATGAGCCGACTACGGGCCTGCATTTTGCCGATATACATAACCTGCTCAACGTTTTGCAGAGATTGAGCGATTTAGGCAATACCGTGATTGTAATTGAGCACAATCTTGATGTAATCAAGCTTGCTGATTACATTATCGACCTTGGCCCCGAAGGCGGCCAGGCTGGCGGGCAGATTATCGCCGCTGGAACGCCCGAGGAAGTTATTAAGGTTGAAAAAAGTTACACTGCCCGGTATCTTAAAAAATATCTGAACGGCAAAAAGAACAAGGAATAAATTTGAAGACCTTTAAGACACTTCAATGGATTGGCGATGCAGATGGATATCTGGAACTGATAGACCAGAAGAGATTACCTGCAGAATTTGTCATAATACAGTGTAAATCTGTTGAACAGTTATATGAAGCAATAAAAACTCTCGCTGTCCGAGGGGCTCCTGCGATAGGCGTAGCCGCCGCGTTTGGTGTTTGCCTCGCGGCACAGCAGACCGATGGTTTAAAACTTTCCGATGCGGTCGGCCTTATTGAAAAAAAAGCTGATTTCCTGTCAAAATCAAGACCAACAGCCGTCAATCTTTCCTGGGCAATAGAGAGAATGAAGAATATCGCCCGCAGTTTCGCAAAGCACAGCCCCGGCGAGTCAGTTGAGAATTTGAAAAAACGTCTGCTCAATGAATCGCAGAAAATTTATGACGAGGATGTCCAAATGTGCCGTAAAATCGGTCTAAATGGCGAAATATTTATTCCTGATAATGGAGCGGTTCTTACTCATTGTAATGCAGGCGCTTTGGCAACGGCTGGGGACGGCACTGCTCTTGCAGCGATATTTGAAGCACAGAGAAAAGGAAAAAAGTTTAAAGTTTACGTTGATGAGACAAGGCCGCTTCTGCAGGGTGCAAGACTTACCGCCTGGGAGCTTATGCAGGCCGGCATTGATGTTACGCTTATCTGCGACAATATGGCGGGAGCTTTGATGAAGGAAGGCAAAATAAATGCCTGTTTTGTCGGCGCAGACAGAATCGCAGCCAATGGCGATACCGCCAACAAAATCGGGACTTATTCTTTAAGCGTTCTGGCAAAAGCGCACAAAATACCTTTCTATGTTGCTGCGCCTTCGAGCACATTTGATTTAAAATTAAAAACCGGCCGTCAAATCCCTATTGAACAAAGGCAGTCTGATGAAGTATCCAATTTTATGAATGTCCAGACTGCCCCAAAGGATGTGAATGTTTATAATCCCGCTTTCGATGTAACTGAGGCCGAAAATATAACCGCAATTATTACCGAATTTGGTATTATTGAGCAGCCGAATGAAGAAAAAATCAGAACACTTTTCGGACAATAAATTATGAAGCAGAAAAAACAAAAAAACGCACAAGTTATAGCCCAAATTTTACCGCAGGACGATAAAAAACAAAAACAGACCGAGATTTTTTTATTCTTCCTGCTCCTGGCGTTCGGCGTCTATCAGGCTGTTATTTATTGGGGGCATAAGGTTGTGCCGCATCCTGATTTTACAGGTTTTACCGCGATTGGCAGGCAGATTCTCTCTTTCCAGATGCCTGCCGATTTTAAAAGAGTGCCGCTGCTGGGAATATTGCAGATATCTCTCGGCAAAATCACCGGCGGCCCAAACCCCGATTTTACAGGCGCCTGGCTGCTCAATTCGATCGCTCATTCTTTAACTGCCGTTTTATTATGGCTCGTCGGCCGCAAAATCATCGGCCGCGCCGCAATCTGGTTTGCCATTATTGCGATAATCAATCCCTGGGGCCTGCAGCTTTTGACCGAGGCCATCGCCGAAACGACTCTGTTGTTTTTCATCTGGGCTACATTATATCTTATCTTCATAAGGTCAAAATGGGCTTATTTACTTGCCGCTCTGACCTCGATGGTTCGCTATGAGGGAGCTGCCCTTATCCTTTGCGCCTTTGTTCTGGATATGATTGAAGCGAAAGATAAAAAAGAACGAATCCAGTCTTTTATTTTTGCTGCCGTTGCTTCGGCGCCGCTTTTATTGTGGCTTGCGGGAACTGTTTTTCTTGAAAAGGGAATGGGGACGACTCATTATTTTAAGTTTTTTACAAAAGAATACAAACAGCAGTTCGTCGGCGATGTTGCCGCCAAGACCGGCTTTATAAAAAACGCCGATTTGCTCTGGCAGGTCGGGTTCTATCAGTTATTTTTGCCCTCTCCCGGAACAGGTCAGGATACTGCTCAATCGCTTATGAATTTAAGCAAATTCTTTGTTCTTGTCAGTTTCCTGTTTGGTTCTGTATATGGCCTTTTAAAACGCCAATGGAAGATACTGGTTCTGCTTTTGTTTATTGTGCCGTATTTCTGGCTTCACGCGAAATATCCGTTTCTTGTGCCTCGCTATTACGCGACGATATTTGGGATAGTTTTGCTCATCTGCATTTACGGCCTGCAGAGTTTCTGGAATTTAATAAACGAGAATTTAAAAATCCCCCAGGGCATTATAATTTTATTGCAATCCGTCCTGTTGATGATAGCTTTTATATGGGCTTTTGCGTTGTCCGGTTACTTATCGAGATTGGCCCCAATGAGCAAAGCAAGCACATCCTTGCCGTATGTTTCGATATTGGTTGTTTTGGCTGTTCTTACCGCCTGTTTTCTTGCGCATAAAAACAACGTATTAAAAAAAGTCACTGTTCTGATGCTGATGATTCTGATTATCGTCTCCAATCAGTTTGTTGTTGCGCCTTTATTGGGCAACGGCCAAGGCGATATCGAATTTAAATTTCTCGCCGATTGGTATATTCAAAACGCCAAAAGTGGCGAAAAACTCGTATGCACAATGGCCAATCTTCTTGAGTCAATGGCCCCGCAATATACCGATTATTTTATTCCGATAGACCGCTTTCGTGATGTAAACTCGCCTGCTGAATTTGTCCAGGAATGTTACAGAAAAAATATTACTTACGTTGCCTGGGATTCGAGAATAGGGCTTGTGCCGCAGGATGATTATTATAAAATCTGGAAGATGCAAAATCTTGCTCCCCTTGCCGCAGGTCGCGATGTTGGCCCTTATCAGTTTATCACGCAGTTAAAAGCTAATGAAAGACGGTACATATATGTTTATCGTCTGCTCTATGAAAAGAAATAAGAGTTGATAAAAATAAAAAAGCCTTTAGTCTGTGTCCGTCCGTGTTTTAGTCAGTGTCAATCAGCGTTTATTTGACAGCGATGACTTCTTTGACTTCCGGCACTCTTTCCTTAAGGAGTCTTTCCACGCCCATTTTTAGCGTCATTTGTGCCCCCGGGCAGCCTCTGCAGGCCCCTTGAAGCCGGACCTTTACAGCGTTATTTGCATCTATTTCTATAAGCTCTATATCGCCGCCGTCATTTTGCAGCATCGGACGGATTCCGTCGATTACTTCCGAAACCTTGTCTTTAAGGCTCTTTTCACTGTTACATCCGCAATTTTCACACATTTTCTTACTCCTGATTATTTAAATAATCAGAAATTATACTAAAAGGATGTAAGGAAGTAAAGAATTAAGGAAATAAGGACGTCCCAGCCGCGACCATTAGGGAGTAGTTATTTCCTTACTTCCTTGCCTCTTTACCTCTTTACTTCCTTTAAATTATACGTGAAATAACGAAGATGTTCGGTTAAATGTATAGGATTATGGCTCATAAAAAACACTTAAATTACCGCAAGTTGCCCAGAAATCTGGAAATTCTTTATGAAGATGATGATATTATCGTCGTCGATAAACCCGCAGGCTTATTAACCGTCGGCACCGAAACAAACAAGACAAAAACTGCTTATTACATCCTCACCGATTATGTCAGGAAAGGCAATCCGAAATCCAAAAACAGAATTTTTATAGTTCACAGGCTTGACCAGTGGACTTCCGGCGTTCTTATCTTCGCAAAAAGCGAGGAAATTAAAATGCGCCTGCAGGAGCAGTGGAAGGATATTCAAAAAAAATATATTGCTGTAGTCCACGGCCGCCTATCGCAGAAAGAAGGAATTATTTCCTCTTACTTGGCCGAGAACAAAGCTTTTGTTGTTTATTCCACGAAAGACCCCGCCAAAGGCAAACTCTCGCATACCGCTTACAAGGTTCTAAAGGAGACAAAGCATTTTAGTCTGATAGAGGTTAATCTTCTTACCGGCAGGAAGAATCAGATAAGAGTCCATTTTGCTGATTTATGCCATCCTCTTGCAGGCGACAGAAAATATGGAAATGCTGACGATGGCCTAAAAAGACTTGCCCTTCACGCCAGGTCTATTTCTTTTAAGCACCCAGCCACCGGCAAACTAATGACCTTTGAATCCCAAACCCCGTCTTATTTCAACAACCTGATGAAATCCTAAAGCCCCTAACTTTACTTGTCTCGACGAAGCCTTTTGGCGAAGGCGGATGTTATGGGGTTATTGTTCTCCGGTCGGGGATTGAGGGTTCCTAACCATGAAGAATAAAATCAATATCGAGCACGTTAATTTCCTCGTCTTTCAAATTGCCTTTATCGAGTGTTTCAGCGCACTGGTGGCAGTTAAATATCGTCTTAAGGTATTTCTTCTCTAACAATGTCGGTATCATATCGTAGAATTTCTTTTCATTCGGGTATTTCCCTTTGAAAAACTCATATAATCCTTTTGTTTTTTTCAAACTATTGCAGTTGCCGCACGCCCACACCTGATTATGTATCCCCTGTATCGTATCGCAGCTTTCACACTCCGGCTTTATTCTCAAAGACTTTGGCACAATATGTTCTTTGACTATATTTTCCGAACTGCCGCAGTAAGCGCATTTTTTCTCTGCCTCGACAAGTTGCCAGTCCTCCCGCGTTATTTCCGACCACTGTTTGACCCCGCTTTGCAGTTCCCGAAACGTATTTTTCACAAACCCGTAATTATATTTCTTCGCCTCTTTCCCATCCGCCGCAGAAAATGCCCTGCGCGCAATAATCTTGGCGTATTGATAAAAGATTAAATCCTTAATTGTCTTAACGTCTCTATCTGGCATATCCAAAATCTCTTAATCAGATATTTTCGCTTACAACAAAAGCCACACTATATCTTGCTCTCGTAATAGCAACATATAGCTTAAACTTATCACCAGCTTTTGATATATCTTTCGTTTTTAAATACTCAAGCATTGGATTTGTAGGAAAAATTAAAACTCTGTCATAAGTTCTTCCTTTAGCTATCCCAATATTAATTCCAGAAAAATCCAAGGTGTCCGCTTTTTTGTTGTACCTAAGAATTACTGGATGGTGCGTTTTCATATAGATATCTATTTCATTATCTAAAATGTAAAAAATCCCATCGTGTCCTGTTATGCTCAAATTTTTAGAAACCGTTTTTGGCAAATGAGGGAATAACTTGTCAGCAAAATCGCATATGCATTGATTGCATCTGAATGATGCATTATTTATCTCACAAATATAATTATTCTTCTTTTTTTTATCTAACCAATCGAAAACCGTATCAAATCCTTTGTTTTTTAAATGTCGATGAGTTTTCAATATTTTCTGTCTTGGGTCACCTACTAAAACAATAGATAGTGAAGAATCAAATAAATTGCCAATTAAATCATAATCCCAACCTTCCAAATCTTGCGCCTCATCTATAAATAAATAATCATAAATTTTTCCCAACCTTTTTAAAACTAAACCTTTGGATAATTCATTACACTTATAAAAAAACTGAGACACTTTATCTTCATATAAATAATTATTCTTTGTCAGATAATGACTATCATTTTCTTCTTTTATATATCTCAATTTTTTTATTAATTCAGCATCTTCTTTTTTAAAATAGTAAATTGACCGAATCCGTTTTCTTTCTGTTTTGTAGTTTTGATATGGTCTTACGCCTTCTTGCAATAAACAACTAAACCATGACTGAACAGTTATGTTTGCCGGAATGTATCCAGATTTATCAATAAAAAACGATCTAATCTGATCCAAATTTTCATTTGTATAAGTTATAACTAAAACTTTTTTGTCTTTCAACTTTAAAGCTTCTTCAACAATATAAGTTGTCTTGCCAGAACCAGCACAGGCTATAATTATTTTGTTTTTACTTAATTGCATCTTCGAGATAACTAGGAAATAAAATGTTTTCTTTAGTTTCAAAAATTTTCAAAGCACATTCTGTTTTGTTCTTTTCCATATAATCTTTTATTGTTCCTTTATCCGTAAAATTTTTATCTAAAATCTTATTTAAAACCTTTAATTCGTTGCACTTTACAAGTTGCGGCTCAAGCGTTGGTGCCGAATTATCTTCTGACCGACAAATTTTGATATTCGCAAGGCTTTTATAGTCCTTATATTTTGCATCAACTTTATTTGCATAATCACCATCGTTATCAGTTACTACAACCACATTATTTTTCAATTCCTTTGCAATATCTAGAAATCTAGAAAATGATAATCCTCGGACATTTATTACATCTATCCCTTTTTCAATGGGGAGCTTTTTGTGTTTCTGTGAATATACTTTCTGCACAACAAGCTCATCTGATGGCCCCTCAACCAAAATAGCTTTTTTCGCGAGAACAAGCCTTAACGTATCATAACCAGACAACTTTCTGAAATAATCCTGCGTATCATCTGGAAGGTTTCTTAAAGATGCCGTCTCAATCTTTTTATCTTTTTCATTATCGTGAAGTAGAATCAGACTCTCAAGCCCTAGCTTGTTAAGTACATAAGTACTGTGAGTCGCAATAATTATTTGCTTTCCCGCACATTTATCTTTAATTTTTGAAATCAGCGTGTTCATTGAAGAAAATGACAAATGATTTTCTGGCTCTTCAATAAGAATGATATTTGACTCAACACCTTTACGTTCTAGCGCAAGCATTATTTTAAGAGCATTTTGTTCTCCTTTGCCAATAAGCTGAAAAGGTAAATCATCCAGGTGAGGCACAAGGTTTGTCTCCCAATTTGACCTCTGAGAGATATCAATTGAGATAGAAAGATTCTTATTTGTAATAGCACCCTTCTTGGTTTGTAGTCTGTCATTGATCCCCTTAATAGAAGCTTCCTTAGAAAAATGTTCTTTCAACTCCCTATAGGCAATGTTGAGCCCCACTCGTTCTTTTGCGTCGAGATCAGTTTTAATAATATCTTGAAGATAATAATCCGTACCACTTTGCAATCGTATTGTCGTAGCGTCAATATACGATAAGCGAATGGGTAAACCTCTTATAGAAATTGCATTATTAGCAAAAGAATACCATTGAACCTTATAAAATTCTGCAGGAATTAATTGTACTTTAGACGGGTCTGCGATCAGGGTTTGATAGTCTTCCGTATAATCTTCATCGAATACAATTTCTAATTTCACGCCAATACAATCTTCCCTTTTTGAGTTCATTCTTCCTCGTAATGATGCCAATTTAGGGACATCCTCTAGATAAAGTTCAATAATAATTTCCGGCAATTCTATTGGCTTACTATCTTTTATAGACTTGAGCCATTCATTAGCACATATTTTATTAAACAGATAGGGTGTTATTTCATACTCAATCGATTTTCCATTAAGTCTTTTTGTCAAGGCAAGATTGATGGCCTCAAGAATAGTTGATTTCCCAACTTCATTATCACCAACAACGATATTTAAGTCACTATTCAACTCTAGATCGAAGCGATCAAAGATTTTATAGTTTTGAATAAATATTTTTTTAATCATGGCAGTATTATTCTCTTTCTTTTTGAATATAGGTAGAGGTAATCATCTATTTTTTATTACAGTCTCTATGTTGCAACTCCTCGTTGCTTTACTAAAATTCTACTCTTTTTCTTTTCAAACTCAACAATAAAATTTTATGGTTCTGTTTAGCCCTGCCACCCGTGGGCGGGGGGTTAGCCCTGCCAATACCTTGGCAGGGTTCGTTAAAACCGTTTAACTATTTTTACCTTTACCGATATCGTGACGTTACCGATACCCACACCATAACACATATCCTCACTTCCCTGCCTCCTTATCTCCTTACTTCTTTTCTTTGTGTCTTCGTGTCTTAGTGGCTAAGAATTTTAATTGCGCATTTGCCCCCAGTTTACTGCTTGTCTGTCAAGCTCCAGAATTTCGCTGCTGTTTATTAACCATTTTTTTTGAATGGTCTTACGGAAATAAAATCTCGCCTTGACAATCATAAACGGCTTGCCCATCTTTGCAATTTCGCTTTGTTCGGTAAATTTTACAAGTCCTTCAACTGTAAAAGTCGCTTTATCGTCCTGGATTTCAATTTGTCGGCTGAATATGCTTATTTTTTCGACGGTTGCCGTTTGGAAGAGGGCCTGGCAGTATGCGATGATTATGTCTTTTGAGCTGTGGTATGGGTCTGTATAATCGTCAGCGACAATTTCTTTTATAGGCTCGATTTTTTGTTGTTCGAAAGCCTTGATTCCTTTGTTTATTGCACCTTGGATTTTTTCTTTATCGGTTTCGACAAAATACGCGACCGCGACGGCAGCGATAACTATTAGAAGTGGTATAAATAGTTGCCACCAGCGTTTTTTATCGGGGCAAACCGCTCGGAAAATCCACAAGGCGATAAAAACGATAATCGCCGCCCCAATCCCGGCAAACGGATATTCAAAAATATTCCACATAAATTACTCGTCACTATTTAGTCGCCTCTGCGACAGTCATACTATACCCTACATTCTGTACCCTAAAATTTAATTTCTCAATGCCTGTATTTGTGCTGGTATTCGACCTTTGCGTTTTACGAAATTTGGTGATGCTTTTTTCGGGATTTTCATAATTGGTGCCGACCCTAAAAGGCCTCCGAAGTGGACAATTTGCCCCGCTTTTTTGCCCGGAATTGGTATAACGCGCACGCTGGTTGTCTTATTATTAACGACTCCGATTGCAAGTTCATCTGCTATTATTGCGCTAATAACGTCTGCTGGCGTGTCGCCGGGAATCGCAAACATATCAAGACCGACGGAGCAAACGCTGGTCAGGGCTTCGAGCTTTTCGAGACTAAGCGCTCCCGTCCGCACTGCACGAATCATCCCTGCATCTTCACTTACCGGAATAAACGTCCCCGATAATCCGCCTACATTGCCAGAGGCAAAACCGCCGCCTTTTTTTACTGCGTCCATCAACATCGCTAAAGCCGCAGTAGAACCCGGCCTGCCCATCCGCGAAACACCCATAGCTTCAATAATTTCAGCTACGGAATCTCCTCTTTTCGGCGTCGAAGCAAGCGAAATATCAACAATGCCAAAATCAACATCCATCATCTTCGCAATCTCCCTGCCAATAAGCTCGCCTGCCCGCGTAATCTTAAAAACAGTCCTCTTTATGACCTCCGACAAAGCCGTCAAATCACATTTCGGATTATTGGCAACCACATTCCTGACTACGCCGGGGCCTGAAATTCCGATATTCAATGAAAAATCCGCCTCGCCAATCCCGTGATGGGCGCCAGCCATAAAAGGATTGTCCTCCGGCACATTGGCAAAAACGGCAAGCTTGGCGCAGCCGATACCATTTTTACTTTTCGCGGCAAGAGCCTTAATGATATGACCAACCTTTTCAATGGCTGTCATATTCATACCCGCCCTGCTCGAAGCGAGATTTAAAAAACTACACAATCTTTGCGTCTGCGATATGGCCTGCGGAATAGAATCTATCAAAAGCTCATCCGCAGCGGTCATACCTTTATGAACAAGCGCGCCGAAGCCGCCGATAAAGTCGATTTTCGCCGACCTCGCGGCCTTGTCGAGCGTTTTGGCAACTGATACGGCTGTCGCGATTTTTCTCGGCAGCGGCTCGATAAGCAGCGCAACCGGCGTTATACTTATTCGCCTGTTGGTAATGGGTATGCCGTATTTTTGTTCGAGCTGGTCTGCACATTTATTGAGACGTTTGCCCATCTCCGAAATCCGTTTGAATATTCTTTTGTTAAAAGCGGCAAGGTTCCTGTCGACACAGTCTTTAAGATTGACGCCGAGCGTAACAGTCCTGATATCGAAATTCTGTTCGATGGTCATCCTTACCGTCTCAAAAACCTCTTCAACCGATATTCTCATAAGTCGTTCCTTTGTGTTAATAATTTGAACTACTAATGTCTATCTCGATTGCGAATATATCCCCGCTCTTTTTATGCTTATATAAAGCTTTCATTTTCCCTCTTCTATTTTATATTTTACTTGAATATTTTATTTTTCCTAAATTTTCATCTTTTTTCGCCTTGCGAAAAACAAATAAATGTTCGTGCATAATAAGATAAAATTTATCATTCTGTGCTTTTTGCGCCCATCGGCCTGTAGATGAGCAATTATGCTGAACTTTAACTACATCTTCTTTTAAAATAAAACCAACTTTTAAAAACCGCTGCATAACATTATATGCTAACGGCACAAAATGCCTGCTCTTACGTGTATCACCTATGAGTATTGCACAATATTTATCAGGTTTTAGAACTCTATGAAGTTCTTTTGCTATTTTTTCGATTTCATCGCAGAATATTGGCATACTGCCGATATTTGACAGGTCGCCGTGAAATTGACCGTCCGAATATTTGATAATATTCATATAGGGTGGATGTGTAAGAATTAAATCGATACTGTCGCCTTTGATAAAAGATAAATCTCTTGCATCACCAGTTTTGACAATCTGTTTGCTTGCTGGATGATGATTGAATTTTAATGCCTGTTTCGTTACTTCTATCGCTTTCGGGTTTATATCAAGACCTATTGCATTCCTGACAAGCAACTTGGCTTCGATAATGGTTGTTCCGCCGCCGACCATAGGATCAAGGACTGTTTCGCCTCTTTTTGAGTACATTTCGATGATATTTCTTGCAATCTGCGGTGCAAAATTCCCGCGGTACTGCGGATTATGAGTCGCCCAGTTTCCTCTTTCTGGGAAAGACCAGACTGTGGTAAACTCTGGTGAATACTCTATGCTTTTAGTTTTGCTCATTTGGATATGTGAAACTCTGGAAATATAAATTTTTTAAGGAAACCGGTCCTAGCATAAAACGCCCGAGATGTGCTTCCATGACCTGCTCCCTTTGTCCGAGGTTGAACATATACTCCCATTTTACCGGTCAAAGACTTAAATCCTTTATTTATTATTGCATCACGAACAGTATTATAATCCTCTTTTATCTGTTCATAGAGCTCTCTGTTGTCCAAATCAAATGTTGTTACTTTATATAAAACAGAACTTTCTTCTTTCTGACTAATCCAGATACGAGCCGCAACAACAGCCTTTTTTAGTTTCGCCAACAAATGACTGTTTTCAAATTCAGTATGCTCTACGTTGTATGGGTCAATCATCGTGATTGCCATTGTTTCTTTTACTGTTAGTTCTCCATTTTTTAAGTATTTTAGTGGAATAGTTTTTAGTTCCCAAGACCCAAAATTGGGTGATTGTGAGGAATTGATCGGCAACCCTAAACATCTCTCTATTACATGACCCGCCCATCCTTTATTTTTTTTGCCATTGCGAAAAACCGTAACTTCGTATGTATCTGCCAACTTTCGCAAGTCTTGCCCAATAAGTTTTTGAATCCTCTTGACTGCTTCCTGTCTTTTCATGCTTACAAAAACACTCCGTTCAATTCGTAATTAGAAGTTCACTAATTTGACCTCGCCCAACTGCCTTGCAGTTAATAACTCTACTTGCCTTTACTTTTTGAATATCGAAGCCTCTGAAATTGTCTTCAAAGAAATGGTCTTCTGGATTTTCATTTTTAGGATCGGAATTGCTTAAAAGAAATTTTGCTCCAATTTGTTTAATTTCTTTGCAAAATTCTGCCAGTCTAATCTGGTCTTCTTCAGAAAAGCTGTCCTTCGAATATGCGGTAAAACTCGCCGTGCCATTCAGTGGTCTGTATGGCGGGTCTAAATAAATAAAAGAATTTTTACTTATATTTTTCCTGCTTTTTGTAAAATCTCCGCAAATTATTTCGGCCTTTTGCAGGACTTCCGAAACGGCCAACAAATTCTTTCCGTCACAAATTTTAGGATTTTTATAATCACCGAAAGGAACGTTAAACTCGTTTTTGCTGTTTACCCTGTAAAGCCCATTGAAACAGGTTTTATTTAAAAAGATCAATTTAGCCATAGTTTCAGGATTATGATTTTCGCATTTATCCTGATTAAATTCTTTGCGGATTTTCAAATAAAACTTTTTTCTATCATTGTGATTTAATGGCAAAAATTCCGCTTCTAGTTTCCCAAGAGACTTGATAAGAGAGTTAACATCCGTTTGAACCGTCTTATAACAATTAACAAGGTCGTTATTAATGTCGTAAAGATAAAACTTTTTTATTTTTGTGTAATTTTGTGCAATATAAAAAAATGCAGCTCCTCCGCCAACAAAAGGTTCAATATAAGTTGTAATCTCTCCTGTCGAAAGACCATTAGGTAAGCGTTTTTCAATTTCATCAAGAAGCTGTGTTTTCCCTCCAGCCCATTTGAGAAATGGTTTAGCTATAATCTGCTTTTCTCTGGTTGCTATCATTGTTCTTTATTAATTCTTAACGTTTTTGCGATTTTTTCCAGATAAATTTCCCCCATTTTCTACCATTCTTATCTCTTTGTCAATGGTTCATCCTGAGCAGGGTCGAAGGAAACTTCTTTTCAAACTCAACCAATTTTCTCCGAAAAAACCGATATTCTTATAAGGCGGTCTTTTAGTGGAGAGAACCCCCAATATAAATCCGCCGAAGGCGGACAAGCTTGGGGGCTTTAGGATTTTGACGAACCCCGCACAATAAACGAACCTCTCGGCATCCGCCTTCGCTAAAGCTTCGTCGGATTAAGGCCGAGGGGCTAAATAGTTTTGGATTTGCGAGTCATCGGGAAAATTAAGCACTGCAAAGTCGCCGTGATAAATTTTCGCGGCATTGTCGTAAGCCCTTGCGGCGTCTTGTTCGTTATCAAAATAACCTAAATGTAATCTCTTATTATTATAATTTATATGCGATGCCCATTTATTCGTTTGTTTATAAAAATATACACCTTTGTATTTTGAGGTGCCTTTCTTTTTTAGTCTTTTATTATAAGAGTTTTGAGCATAGGTAGCGATTCGCAAATTGCGTTTAGTATTATCGAGGCCATCGCCGTTTATATGGTCAACGATTTTGCCGGCAGGAGCGTTCATAATAACTCTGTGCATTTTCACGTATCTGCTGTCTTCGTATTGGACAGCATAGCAATTTTTTCTGTTTTTGCTTTCTTCAAGGTGCCAATCGTATTGGGCTAATTTGTGATAATCTTCCGGGTCAACTTTTGCGAACTTACCTTTTGTGAGTTTAATTTTGCGGAACGGATAGCCGTGGGTTTTCTTCCTGTATCGCAGAAGGAAATAAACGAAGATGGTTTCGATAATTTTCGGGATTGGAATTGGTAAGTAAAATTTTGTCACAGTAATTTTTCCGTTATCAGTTATCGGTTATCAGTAATAATTCTCGAAATTTTCAATCTTAAATATTCAATTTTCAATATATATGTCCCTCCATATATAGGCGAAAACTTGCGCGTTTTGGCCGAATTTCGACCAAAAATCGACCAATGCGATTTTGTAAGTCGTTGCGGGATAAGGAGAAAAATTTTATTATTTTTTTCAAGCGCGCAAGTTTTTTCCTGCGCGCTTTCGACCAATATTGGACATTGAACCCCCAGCTTGTCCAGCTTGAAAAATAGCCACCCCGATGAGATAGTCTCGCCTGCGGGCGGACATCTCACGGGGTAAACCTCGACACGAAGGCACAAAGTTTTATCGCAGATTGCGCTGATTTCATTGATTATTTTTAGACACGGATTAACACTGTTTGTTTCAACAATCCCGATAAATCGGGAATTTGTGTTCAAAGCAAAGGCTATGCTCGAAATTGCGATTTCTGTGCCAGCCGTTTTGCTTTGTCCACAGGCTGAAAATCAGCCTTTGTTGAAACAAAACACCCCGATGAGATAGTCTTCTGGGAAAACACCCCAGTTAGATAGCCAACAGCATTTCCAAGTAGCTAACTTGCGCATCTAACGGGGCAAGCTACGCCGCTGATAATCTATTCCCTAAACTCTATACCCTATTTTTTAATTGTTTTCCGCCCCGTTTCCGGCATATAATTTCCTTACATATAAGAAAAGGAGAATTTTATGAAAGATTTACTTGAGAAAAACAAAACATCCATAACCATTATCGCTGCAGCGTTAATAATTGCCGCCTCAATCTGGCTCTCCCGCAAACCGCCTTCTGCCGCTGTGCCCGCTGCCCCCGAAAGAGAACAATCATCTAAACCAGCCCAGCCGGTGCAGCCGGCTTCCTTGCGCATAAGTTTCACTGAAGCGCCGAATTATACCGGCAAATACGCTTGTGTAACAGGGATAGTGGACCATACTTATACTTCTCGAACAGGCACTATATTTTTAAATTTCTGCCCCGATTATAGAACTTGTCCGTTTGGCGCTGTAATTTTCGGTTCAAACGCTTCTAAATTCCCCAATCCGAACCAGTTCACAGGAAAGAACGTGGAAATCACCGGCTTTATAACTGCCTATCAAGGCCGCCCGGAAATTGTCCTCGAATCCCCCGCCCAAATCAGAATTGGAAAATAGGTGTGGGGTTTTCCTTTTGCCTTCGCGCAGCGTCGCGGCGACTTGTCTGTTCGCAGCACGAATGTGCGAAGACGGAACCCTTACCGATACTGACACCCATACCAATTTTTAAATATCCCAATGAGAGTTTAAACAAGGTCATTTTTCTTGCAAAAACAGTTTTTCAGGCATAACTTATATCAACTCTTTAATTAAATTTAGCCGGAGGGAATTAAAATGAAAAAAGCTATTTGTCTTGAGGACATTAAAAAAGCCGAGCCGAGAAGTGCTGTGATCGGCGTATTTGCTCCCTGCGACCCGCGAATCGACGCGGTGAGCAGAAAACGGGCACAAAACATTATCGCTATGGTTGCCGATTGTTTAAGCGGAGCGGTAGTTTTGCCAAACGGCCAGTCTGTGCAAGTCGTTTATTCACAGGTGCTTGTGGACAGTGAAACGCAGGCCGATATTGTAGCGGCGCAGTTCAGGAAAGCAGGTGTTAATATCCTTATTTGCGCGCCTGATACATGGGCATTTCCGCAGCTTACGGCCATTTCATTATTGCAGCAATTTCCTGTTCAAACGCCAATAAATATCACCTGCGGCAACAGCGGGTCAAAGCCGGGCGTTGTTTACGCTCACGCATTAAGCGGAGCGCTGGCCCAATATGGAAGATTAGCGGCTTTGAATGTCGGTAACTGGGCTGATACGGGTCTTAATCCAAAAATGAGTGCGGCGACGGCAAAGAATTTAATCGACTGGTGTTATGCCGCTGTAACTTCTGTCGCCCTTGCCGGCAGAAGAATTGTATTGTTCGGGCATGATTCGATGGGAATGGAAACGGCACTGGTGCATATTATACCGACGAGAAGGACATTCGGTATTGAAATTACAAGATTAGATATGAAACTGCTGGCTGATATGCTCAAAAAAGGCGCTTATAACAAAGCTGAACTGCAAACACTTCGGCACTGGATTAATAAACATATCGGTAAAAGACTTGAACTGAGAAATGATGATGACGACAGGCGTTTCAATCAATCACTTGCTATGTATTTGATAGTCCGCGATTTAATGGCAGAACTGAACGCTGTCGGCGGCGGATTTATGAGCCAATTAGAATGGGGCAGCGATAAACGAGGAATCCCCCTGCCGGTCGCAGATGTAATGGAATCGCTTTTCAATAGCACTTTCGACCATAACGGGCCAAAAGAAGCTATACCTTACGCTACGGAAGCAGATAGCCAAGCTCTTTTAACAATGCTTTTTATGACGTGGCTGAGCGGCGGTAACCCCCCGCTGTTTATGGACTTAAGAAAAATATGGGAGGCGTGGGAAATTAAGACTCTGGCAGCGAAAATCGGGTTAAGAAACCTGCCGAAAGGCGCAATATGGCTTAAAAAGGGATTGGTCGATGGTAATAACAGCGGCAGCGCATCGTTCAATTGGGCGGCAAAGCCGGGGACGGATATAAAGAAAATTATGGCTGGAATTTCTATGCCGTTGGCAAACGAAGATTATTTCCCCGGCGGCGGAAATTCAATAACATTTATGACGCCAGCAGGCATCGAAGGCATCGCAGGACGAATGGCTTACTGCTCAAAAAATAATAAATTCAGCTTCATCTGGGACGAAGCGGAAACGGTCGCAGTGCCGGCGAAACTTGAAAAAACTATGTGCAATCTTACAGATGCAACCTGGCCGCATACTTTTGTTGTGCCGAAATACGCGAGTATGGTCGAGTATAAACAATACGCGCCGGCGAACCATCTGCATATGATATGGAATCTGCCGGCGGCGCGATTGGAACACTGGATGGATATTACCGGTGTTGTGGGTTTGACGCCGTGGGCGAAAAGACCGGCATTTATCGAGGGCGTTGACAGGCCAAAACCGTTAGTGAGTATTATCGGAGGTTAGGACGTTCACCACAGAGAATGCCGAGAATGCAGAGAAAAAATTTATCATAAAAAAATTTAATTGAACATCCAATATCGAACAGTCGAACATTGAACATCGAATAAAGAACATAAAGTAAATCCCGTACCTTCTAAAATATCAAGTGAATCTTATATATTTTTTTAAGAATCGAAAGGGTGTATAATTAAGATAGATTTAAAAAAAATGGAATAAAAAGAAAGTGCGGGATGAATAAATCACTTGCAGAACTTATTTATATCAGCCGCAAGGTGGGTAAAGACCACTGTTTGACACAGGGCAGCAGCGGAAATACGAGCGTAAAAACACAAAACGGCAAATTTATGTTCGTAAAAACAAGCGGAACAGCCCTGAAAGATATGAACACAAAAAGAGGCTGGTGTAAAGTAAGTCTGCAAAAAGTTCGAAAAATCGGCGATAAAAAAATTGCCAAACTGTCGCCGAAAAAAAGAGAAATAGAAATTGCCGAGCGATTAATCGCAGCCTGTGAAGACAAGAAAAATCAACCTTCCATAGAAAGCAACCTGCACGCCTTTCTTGACAAATACGTTATTCATCTTCATCCGATTATGGTTTGCGCATTTTTAATCACTAAAAACGGAAAAGCTGAATTAAAAAAATTATTTGCCAGAGAAAGGCCGGCGCCTTTGTGGGTTCCTTACGCAAATCCGGGATATGCGCTTGCGAAAAAAATTGCAAAATTGACTATTGGATATCGAAAAAAATACCGGCGACTGCCGCAAATATTATTTTTAGAAAAGCATGGTTTGTTTGTTTCCGCAGCAAGTGCCAAAGAGGCACTTAAACTTGTCGGGAAAGTAATAAAGCGGTGTGAAACAAAAATTAAAGATTCGTCGCCGCGGCGGCGACTGTTAAACTACGATAAGATAATCGCGCTCTGCCGTTGCGGCGAAGCCAATAATTGACGCAGGGTTTGTTTCGGTTATAATCTCTAATAAATCTAACTGAAAGGCAAAGTATGGCAAAGAAATTCGTCCGAGCGGTTTTTCCCGGCTCATTCGACCCGATAACCAACGGCCATCTTGACGTAATCAATCGCGGTATAAAACTTTTCGACGAGCTGATTGTGGCCGTCGGCAAAAGTCCATTGAAAGACCAGCTTTTTACTCTCGATGAGCGAGTCGAAATGATAAAGCCGCTGGTTGCGGATATACCGGGCGTGAGCGTTCAAAGTTATGACTGCCTGACTGTCGAATATGCGGCAAGTGTCGGAGCAACAGCAATGCTGCGAGGCCTGCGAAACCTGACAGACGTTCAATACGAATTCCAACTTGCTATGACCAACCGCGCGGTCGCGGGCATCGAGACGGTTTTCGTTATGACCAGCGAACAATACGGCTTCACAAGCTCAACGATGATTAGAGAAATTGCCAGACTTGGAGGGAACATATCAAATCTGATACCACAGGAGGTTTATGAAAAACTTCAAAAGCGTCTTACAGAAATAGGCATAAAACAGGAACGAGATAATTGTATAGAATAACCGTAACAACAAATTTTCGAGCGGGACATCAAATCACAGCCGCTTCAATCACCGAACCCTATCATATCCACGACTGGATAGTTGAAGCCGCTGTCAGCGGACAAGGTCTCGATGAAAATGGATTGCTTTTCGACTTTAATAAATTAAAAAAGATTTTGGAAAATATAGTCTGCAAATTTGACGGTCGAAAACTTGAAGATTTAAAATGCTTCGAAGGGACAAATACTTCAGCCGAGAATGTCGCCAAATATATATATGATAGAGTAAAAACCCTATTGCCTAAACGAATCAGCCTGCTATACGTAGAAGTAACAGAAACGCCGGGCTGCCGGGCAAAATATGATGAAAAACCGGCGGTTTAGCCCACTTATTTTATAGCCGATATAATAAAGGACAGACTGAAAACAGTTTATTATAACCTATTGATAAATAAAGACTTATGCTTTGTGAGATTTGTAAAATCAAGACGGCAACGGTCCACCTGACAGAAATTGTCGATGGGCAACGTTCAGAAAGCCATTTGTGCCAAAGCTGCGCTCAAAAAGAAGGCATAACAATAAAGAATCAGCTTTCACTTAATGAGCTTTTAGGCTCGCTGATTGCTGCGCATCAGCAGGCAGATGAACAAGGCCGGGACATAACCGAAAAAAGCTGCCCTGTTTGCGGTATGACTATGGAAATGTTTCGCAAACAGGCGCTGCTGGGCTGTCCGAAAGATTATGAAATTTTTGAAGACAGCCTGCTGCCAATTATCGAAAAGGCACAGGACGGCAAAGTGATTCATAAAGGCAAAACTCCACAGGGTTTTGTGCCGCAGAAAATTTCCGACGGCAGGACATCCAAAGAAGTAAAAGAAATAAAAACTGAAAAAGAAAATCGGGTCGAAGATATAAAAAAGCAGCTTGAGCAGGCAGTGCGGGACGAAGATTATGAGCTTGCCGCGAAATTGCGGGACCAGTTAAAGGCGCTGCAATGAGATTAGACGAATTAAGCAGTAAACTGTCACAATGGTTCAGCTCCGAGGCACCGCTGTCTGATATTGTGATATCGTCACGGATAAGACTGGCCCGTAATCTTGCCGGCCATAAATTTATTTCACGCTGCGATAATTTAGAAAAACAGGAGATTCTGCAGAGCCTGAAAGAGGCTATCCTTTCTCTTGACCAGCTCGGCGATATATTCTTCATCGATATCGAACACGGCAGCGGACTTGAAAGAGATTTGCTCATCGAAAGACAGCTTATCAGCAGGCATCTGGCGGCAGGCAAAGGGCCAAGAGGCGTTGTAATCGCCCAAAATGAGCTTTTCGCAGCCCAGATAAACGAAGAAGACCATCTGAGACTGGCTGTTTTGTCGGCGGGTCTTAATGTGGATAAATGCTGGCAGAGAATTAACGACATCGACGACGCCATCAGCAAAAAAATCGAATATGCTTTTAATCCAAAGCTTGGGTTTTTGACTGCCTGCCCGACAAACCTCGGCACCGGCATCAGGGTTTCAGTAATGCTCCACCTGCCCGGCCTTAAACTGACCGACCAGCTTAAAAAACTTTTTGAGGCTGCAAAGGATATGAACCTCGCTATCCGCGGCCTGTTTGGCGAAGGGACAGAAGCGGTCGGCGACTTCTTCCAGATTTCAAACCAGGTTACCTTAGGCATAAGCGAAGAGAAAACTGTTGAAGATTTCCAAACCCTTATAATCCCGAAAATCGTCGAATACGAAAGACTCGCCCGCGACAGATTATTAGTAAAAGACGTCAATATCCTCGACGATAAAATTTCACGTGCACTTGCCGTTCTGAAAAGTGCAAGACTAATCAGCTCGCACGAGGCAATGTTCCTTCTGAGCAACCTGCGAATGGGCGTAAATATGGGCAGAATAAAGGAAATTTCAATCGATACAATAAACGAATTGTTCCTGCTTACCCAGCCGGCCCATCTGCAGATAAACAAAGGCCAAAACCTTGACGCCGAACAAAGAGATATCCTGAGGGCAGAAACGTTAAGGGCAAAGCTAAACTAAATTCTTTTTTTAATCACAGATTACACGGATTTCGTTGATTATATTATTTCTAAATTACTTCTGTGAAATCAGCGTAATCAGCGATTCTTTTTCTAAAGGGAAAACGAATGGATACAAAGTTTCTTATCAAGCTTTTGATAACGATTGCGATAATTACTTTCTGCTCCCAAATCGGCAAAAAGGCGCCTGCTCTTGCGGGCCTGATAGCGACAGCGCCGATAACAACGCTGATAGTCCTTCTTTGGCTGTGGTCTGACAGGCCCGGCGATTTTAAACTGATGACCGATTTCACAAGAGGCGTTTTATGGGGAATAATTCCCACCGTATTTTTCTTTATTGTCGCTTTTTTGTGCTTTAAAAAGCAGATTTCAATCCTGCCGACAGTGGCTTTTTCATTCGCGGCCTGGCTTATAGCCGCGATAGTGCATCAACTACTGCTCAAAAATTAGCCACTAAGACATCCGCCGTCGCCAAAAGGCTATGGCGGGACAAGCCAAGGCACTAAGTTTTTTAATTATATATTTCGTGTCTTTGTGCCTTCGTGGCTAACGTGCTTCCGGCACAACCTGAAAGGCTCTTATTATAACCTTATTACCCGGAAATCGAGAGTCTCCCACTTGGCTTCTGTCGAGAATTGCGATGTATCTTTTCTGCGGGCCTTCAATTGTCCCATCACTTTTAACATTTGTGCAGACACGCACTAAAATATAAGCGGTAAAGACATCGCTGCGAACCGTTACAAGGTCGCTGATTCGGGTGAAAATTAAATCCCGCTCTTCATAATCATCCGGAGCGCCATCGCCGCCGCTTAAATCAGGAAATCCCGGCTGGTCTCCAGTTAAAACACGACTATAATAATCAATCCGGTAATCCTGAGGCGGGTAACGGACATTCATTAGCTGGCCAATAGTTCTAAAACCACAAGGGTCTGAACTTCTATAATCAGGGCCGGAAGGAGAAAGGTTTTGTTTATCTCTATAAGCAACTATCGCATTGGCAAGATTGGCATTGTTGTAGCCGACGGGGTCATTTCTTAGCGAAACCCACGGCAATTGAGCCAACACATACGCAGGGGCGGTGTTGATATTTATCCTGCCTTTAATTCTTGTTTCATTTAAATAAGCCGGATTTGGATTTAACCGATCAACAGCGTTATAAGGGTCGATAACGGTAAGATATTTAAAAATCTGCTGATAAGTCGTTTGGGACAAATCGACAAAAACTTCAGATTCCTCATCAGCAGTGCTATCATAACCAATTGTACCGGCAGGTGCGCTGCTACCTATATAAGGATAATAAGCCGGTTTGCGGAAAATCATTCCAATCTCACCGATATTTGTGAAGGCGGCATTTTTTGGATGAGCTTGGATATATTTGCCATCATCAGGAGGTATAGCGGTATTAATCAATCCCAGAGTTTGAGAACCACTGACCATCCCGCCCCACAAACCCCGAATACCCGCCATCCCCGACCACCTTATACATTTTGCAGATGCAATATCTCTTTGAAGACTATAAATACCATTGCCTGAAGGCGACCAACCAACAGGAACAATAAAAGAATCAACTGTAATATCAATATCAGCAGCTCCAACCTTAACTGTGCGTATTAATGAAATCGTAGTGCCGGCACTGAAAATGCCAGAACCCGGAGCACCTCCATCTTGGGTTGAAGCGCAAGGATCTATAACAAATGAAACTCCGGGGCTCTCCCACTTTATAACATAAAACTGCTTTGTCCCCGACCAGTTAATATTATAATAATTGCCTGTGAGGTCACTATGAAGTTTCCATCCAACAGGATCTAAATCACCGGAATAAGGCTTATAAAGTTCGATTGCGTAAGACATATTGCTGCCACTTTTATTGTAAGCTAATTCGGAAATGTAAATGCAGGGGGTCTCGAAACCATAATAAGTGGTAGAACCCACATTAAAAGCAGTAACATTCGAATCGCTATCCCGATAATCAATTATATTGACCGCCATTTGGGCGGCCGTATTAGCGTCAACGCCGCTATTGAGAATGGCATTGTATAATTCATTCACATTAGCATCATTTATATTGGTCATTTTATTGCCGTCAGGGGCAATAATCCTGTCAAGATTCAGAGTTGTCAAATAATGCCTGCGAATGCCTATGCTGTTGGTTTCTGTAATTCTGGCCTGCCATTCTTCAAGTCCCCGGCCGCTACCAGCTGCATCATAAAGGCTTCCGGCGTTTATGCCTGCATCAGAAGTTTGAGGCAGCACCTTTTCCAAGCGGCTTTCAAATTTACTGTCAATACAATATCTGTATCTTAATTCAAGCTCATCGGAAATATCAAAGGGACGATAATTGCCGTCCGCAGGCAGGCCGTATTGCCAGATAATCTTTTTTTGATAATCAGCCCAGCTTTGGGGGAGTGTCGCAGAGCCTAAACGAGCAGCTTGCAAGCTACCAATATCATCGCTGGACTTCAAGAGACCTTTGAGATTTATCTGCATTTGGGTTGAACCGTCAATTCTCGCTTGACTGCCGCTGGTAGGGTCAAACTGATACGCGGTATTGACATTGACCATTCCGCTATTGTCAATTACCCTGACGGCGGCGTAAATTTTCTTTCCTTTTGAAGTTCGCAAATCCGTAAGTTCAATCCATTTTGAATCAAGGATACCATCGCCATCAGCATCGGCCAAATTGTCCTGTAAGTTACCGCTGCCATCAAGAGTTATAACTGGATAATCTAATATTACATCTCTGACGCCTGGATAATCAGTATCTATATTATTTGTAAGATAGAAGTGTTGATGCAGATAATTCGTCACATCGCTTATTTGCCGCCAATAATATTTAGTTGGAACTGTCGGGTCTTGATACGGCTCATTGCTTGCGAGCCAGGGATGCTGAGAATCTGGATAATCATAATAAGTGCCTCCAATTGGCGGTGTATCGCTAACAAGTTGGCCATTGATAAGCTCTATAATTGACTTGGCAGCTAAATCGAGGGTTTTATTATCGGCAATATTGCTTGTGGCTGCGCTATCCATCCTTGCAATAGCCACAAACATCACGGCTATTACAGCGAGCATTATCGTCAGGACAATGGTCATAATTAACGCAGAACCCAGCCTGTCATATTCAAATTGTTTTATCATCTTTTTTATCATTTTTCTGCCCTCCTTTAAAGGGCGCCACGAAGGCACCAAGACACGAAGTTTTTTAATATATATCACCTTTTCTTAGTGCCTTTGTGTCTTTGTGGCTACGGTCCTATATAAACTATATGTTCAAACGTTCTGCCGCCTTTGAGAATCCTTTTGGAATCATAAAGCGTGAACGTAAATTTAAGAGCCTTCGGCCAGTTCGAACTTGTCGGCGTGCAGGTAATCGCTGTCGAAGACCAATTTATTCGATTTCCGCTGATTCCATTAGTCCATTCAATTCTAAAACTGCCAACTTTTTGAGCAAAAAGACTTCCGATATTCGTGGAGCCAGCGGGCGGCCTGCCAGTAGTAAAAAACGCGGTATTAGGATTTTCGAGATTAGTAATAGCTGCCTGACACTCAGCAAAACTTATATTTTTCACATCATTGCCCGTTCCTGTATAACCCGGAACTAAAAGAAGAATATCTCTTGCCAAATCGCCGGGCAATATTTTGCCGGTATAAGTCGATTGACTGTGTCCTAAAAAGATTCGGGCAATGTTGGATCTTGTCGAAGTATCTGCCCACGACTGATAATCGCCTGTGCTGAAATAGTAAAGGGCATCATAATTATCGCTGCCGACCTGCTCTGAATATAAAATTAAATATCCATCTGTTCGCAGACTCTGGAAATCAATATCAATCTGGTCGGTAATTGCGCGGAGGGTTCGCATAATCTCGGCAGTGGCCGCGGCGGTTCTCTGGGACTCGATTGAATAATTAAAAATCATACCCGCCGCCGCGATGACGGCCGCAAACAAACCCATCGCAACTAATAATTCGATAATAGTAAAGCCTTTTTTCATATCAATTAGCCACTAAGACACCAAGGCACTAAGTTTTTTATATATTATTTTTATTCGTGTCTTTGTGCCTTTGTGGCTATCCTTAAAATCTTATTATTCTCTGATAAACTTCGATATCCGCATTTCGTCCGCCGGTTACGGGCGGAGGAATAAGCCAAATATTAGCTGGGCCGGTCGAATCTTCCCAGCCTCTGTCAAGTTTCACCTTAGTATTCTGCCTGTCAATAACGCGGTATATTTTACCGGTAGCATTATCGAGTATCGCTGTCGGCGGATTAACATATTGCGGATAAACCGTAACGACCAGGAAATTCGGATCAGGTTGCACTATACTCTGAATCATAATAAGTTTTGGTCTATCATAAGACGGACCGCCAGGGTTGGGATACGTCAGTCCCGGATTTGTTTTTCTGGCGACAAAGACCGTCATCTGATAATTCGGGTCCACCGGGCTCAATTTTCTGTAAACGGCTGACCAGTAATATTGGGGATTTGTTAGAGCTTGTGTCGGATTATACGAAAATTCGCAGGGGTCAATTGTCAGGCCGGGGATATCGTTATAATCGCCGATATTGAGAATAGGCGTGCCAATGCCGTAAAGCTGAATTTTCGCGAATGCTTCATCAGCAACAATAGCGGCCATTGTCCTTTCGACCGATATGCTTGTCAGGTAAATCGCGACCGGAAACATCGTGGCTACCAGCATCATACCGATAGAAAGAATGCCTGCGGCCATCAAGACCTCGGTAAGAGAAAAACCGCTTTGTTTAAATTTCTTAGCCACTAAGACACCAAGACACAAAGAAAATTTTTATTTTAATTTATTCTAAATTCTATGTTCTATATTCTACATTCTATTTAATAATCTCGCCGGTATAGGGATTTATATTCATTGCCTTTAGTCCAGTTAGATAATCCATTTTCTGCGTGCTTGTCGTCATCTTTTCAAATTTTCCCCGGTCATATATAACAAAATTTGTTCGACTATTCTCTACGCCCACTCCGAAATCGTCATAATCATCCTGCAAAAACTGACCGTTGCCGGTAGCAATATCATAATAACTATTAAAAACCTTATCATCGGAACCGGAAGCTGCATTTAATGCGGGCCTGCTTTGTTTATCATTATTTCTGCATCTAACTTCCAATGTAACAAGTTTTCCCGAGGGAGAAAAAACAATCGAAAATGTTGAAGTATCCCTGATGTGTATGTTGTCATGTTCAAGATAGGGTTCAGTAGCAGGGTCGAGATTTGCTGTAACATCATCAAGATCGCTTGGGCTTAAACCTGTTTCAACTATTGGATTACCACAGGTTCTTGGAGTCACGCTAACAGTATAATTTCTTACAATTTTATCTATTACACAGATATTTTCCGGAAGTTTTATAGGTTTATAACCATCCATAGCAATAAAACCGCAATCCAGACCTGTTTTATCGCTGTTGTAAGTTATAAAAATCATATACTGGTCGGCCTTGCTGAGGTTATCGTAAGGCGGAACAGCAGGGTCAGAAGAAGGTTTATACCATGCTTTTTGGAATCTGACGCCGGTGTAATGGTTGTTTTTTATTGCTAATGTTCTTGCGGTGGCAAGGGCTGTGCTAATCATCGATTCTGAGCCGGTCGAATCGAAAGACTTCTGCATCGCGTTTATCGCAGGTATCGCAATCACTACAAGCAACGCGATTACCGCCATCACAACAAGCAATTCAATAATGGAAAAAGCTCTTTTCATATCGACACTGACTAACACTGACTTTTTGAGACACGGATTAACACGGATTTACACGGTTTTAAATATTTTAAATTTTCAATCTTCAATATTAAATTTTAAATTATTTATCATCTGCTGCTGATATCGTCAGGCGTATTAAAATCCCTGTCCGGCCCGGTTGACTCTATTAACGGAAAATTATCGCTATCTTTATACGTATATCTCAACGGACACTTCCACGGGTCAATAATATGTATCAATGGATAATTCACACCGTTGATAAGAATAAAATATTCTGTGCCTTTATAGTCTTTATTTGTAACCAGCGAACGGTTCAGGTTATCGATAATCTTCTTGCTTGCGGGGACTTGATTTAAAATATAATACAAAGCATCACTTGAAGCATATATGTCATTGTAATCAGTGGGATTTACGACGGTTCCATTAAGAGTTGTTTGAAGCTGACTTAGACCATAAGAACCTGTGCCAGTCACAAAAGGAAAATGTCCGTTAAAATCGCGATACTGCTCGATGGCGGCAGAAAGGGCTTCGATTGTCGATTCGGTAAGTTTTATTTTGGCTTGTTTTTCAAGATAATTGCTGACGGAATACAGTCCTGCGGCAAGGAGCGCTATTATCGTAACAGCGACCAGAATCTCCACGATAGTCAGGCCGTTTTTGTTTGTCATCTTCAACATAATTCCGCCGTAAATTAGCCACAAATAAACACAGATAAACACAAATTTGTTTTTAAATTCGAAATTCGAATCCGCCGTCGCCGAGGCTGTGGCGGACAAGTATCGAAATCCGAAACCCCAGAGAGATAGCCGAAGCGGCATCTCACAGGGCAAGCAAATTCAAAATACGAATTACCAAAATTCAAAACTGTTTCGAACCTTTGTATTTTGAACATTTGATATTGTTTCGAATTTCGGATTTCGTGCTTCGTATTTTCATTTACTTTTTACTGTACATTCGGATTAAAATTACATATATCATCTTTTGTGCCGTATAGGCCATCGAAGCCCGCTGAAATCAAAAGAAACGTATCTTTTCGAACAGGCATTCCGACAGTTCCGGACGCTGCAGGAATCATTGGGTCAACAATATATTTATAAAATGGTTCACCTGTATAAGGGGGAGGCGTATAAAGCGGATGAGCTGTTGTTGTGTTAGTCATTTTTCCCAGTTCTATAAGAAAATTATTATCCATATAGTTATAAATATTGTTCTTATTATCAGGCGGTGCAGAAGCAATTATAAGCCCTTGTGTATTTACAGGAGCAAGGTTTGCCTGAAAATAGAGGACGGGTGTGCCGACCTTATAAGATTTTCCGTTGATTTCTCTGCTTGCAGCAGAAAAAACATCACAAATAACATACCTGTCCGCATCCAAACCGCCGGGAAAAGCTGGAAAAGAGGTTTGATTAAAAATCTGGCGAGGCGTAAAAACGCCGATATTCGTCCTGTCAAGATAAGGCTCTTTTCTGGCATTGAGTTCTGTCGAATTAGGGCCTGGAGGATAAAGATTATTGCCTGAGTTGTCTTGTCCATCCGCCCTGAAGATTGAGTTCTGGTGAACACCCAGCAAATCCCAGCCGAACATAGCTTCTGTAAGGGTCTGGGCGCCGCAGTAGTAGTAAACCGACTCAGTAGCCGTCTGCGTGCCGTGAGACGGCGGGTATGCACCGAAGTCGTTTCTATACATATTTATGCCGACTTCGATGCTGGTAATCTGGGCCTTTTGTTTGGCTTCAAGCGCTATTTTTTTTACCTGCGACAGGGCCGGCATTAAAATCCCCAGCAGAATTGCGATTATCACGACTACGGTAATAAGCTCGGCGAGAGTGAACCCCTTTTTAGCCACTAAGACACCAAGACACGAAGTTTTAAAATTATTACTTCTTGTTCTTAGCGATTCAGAGTCTTTGCGGCTATTATTTGTTTCGGTCTTCATATTTTCACCCTTCGATTTTCAGCCACAGATTTCACAGATTAACGCAGATAGTTCCTTATTTCCTTACATCCTTACTTCTTTACATCTTTTTAAATCCGCGCAATCCGCGTAATCCGCGGTTTAGTTCTTAAAGTTATAAATATCGTCCGGCGTGCCGAAAATGCCGTCGTAACCTGCCGACATAAGAATGTAGCTTGTCTGGTTGAAAGGCCGGACCTGAGTCGTAATCGTAGGATTCGTTATCATATCATAAAACTTGGTTCGTCCTACTAATGCTCCGCCTTCATCCTTATCAAAAAGATGCCTTTTGCTCTGGTCTGCTACAGAGCCAAGCTTGAGCAATGCCTCATTATCAAAACTGTCGTAGATACCTTGTATAGAACACGCATCTGATACAGTTTGAGCAGATCCAGTTGTTCCATTTTTGGAGTTCTCAAAAATCCTCGAATTAATATTTGCCTTGTAATAAAGAATCGGCGAGCCGGCCTTTACCTGCCTGCCGTTCGGCAGGGATATTGTCTTAACCAGATAGGAATCTGTAAGAACAGGGGCAGGAGAATGCCCCGAAACAACGTTTCCGGTCTTGTCAAGATTGCCGGGATAAACATCACCGACTCCAGGAGTAGTATCGGTATATAATTGAGCAATCTGATATGATTCAACACTATCCGGACTTAAATAAGGGCCTTTTCTGCGGTCAAGACTTTTGGAAATCTGGGTATCATCTGAACCCTTATCTTTACTGGCATAGATATCATGATAATGGCCTGTTGTGTCATCTTGTTCTGAGTCCCAGGTTGACCACGGGTCATAACCGAGCATATCTCTGCCAAGAAGGGCTTCGGCCAAATGATGCGCGCCTACGGTATAAGGAGCATTGCCCAATTCGTTATTTATCGAATCCCAAGGTTGAACAGTAGAAGTGGGATACTGTTCCATTTCGCCGGAGTAGGTTTCCAGCGCAACATCGATACTGTGAAACTGCGCTTTTTGAGCCGTATCCTTGGCAATCCTGCGCACCATTCGAAGGGCAGGCGTGAGAATAGTCAGTAAAAGTGCTATAATTGCCATTACTGTCAGAAGCTCAACGATTGTAAAACCAAATTTTCTTTTTTTCGTTTTCATCTTATGACCTTTCAATAATAACTATTTTTAAACCACTGATTTCACGGATTTCACCGATTATTTCTTTTATTTTTTAGTCTTTTCCTTCAAGCCAGTTATTAGCAAAGAGCGCAAAGTCAAGGAAGTTCACAGTGCCGTCTGTATTTAAATCTGTTCCATTGCAATTGTTAGTTACAGCGCAGTTTGTATCCAGCCAGCGCTGAACAAAAAAGGCAAGGTCTTCCGGGCCAACGCCGTCCGGACTGACAAAGTCGCCGGTTATTCCCTGCCAATCTAATTTTGGATAATTTCCATTGCTTATTTTCCATATCGGCGTCGTAAAATCCCAATGGGCATTTAGAAACGTATTTATATCATGCATTTCGGCAGTTGTCTTTCCAGTCCCGCCGGCGCTTGTCGATTTGCCGGAAGTGTTGACGTCCCAGAAGGAATTAATAACATCGCCGTAATTATATCCGACAAGGCCTCCGACATACGAACCGCTACCGGTTACCAGGCCTGTAGAATAGCTGGTATTAACATCGCTGACAGATGAACCATTGCTGCCGACAAGGCCGCCGACGTCGCTGCTTCCTTTGACAGAATCTGTAGCATAACAATCAATAATGTTTCCATCATTCCTTCCCGCAATGCCGCCCGAATAAGTAGCACTTGTGGTAACAGTGCCGGTAACATAACATTTAGCGATGCCGCCATAATTACGTCCTGCCAGACCGCCGGCATAACTAAGCGCGGTTATATTAACGTCCTCTACGCCTAAATAGGAAATCCGGCCGGCGTTGCCGACACAGCCGAACAAGCCGACATAAGTGTTGCTGGGTGTATTTATAATCGCGTTGTAAACGACATAACCATCGCCGTCAAAGACACCGGTAAAAGTAGTAGTAGAATTGCCGACAGGCGTTAATGTAACGCCTTGAAGATTCAGGTCTGCTGTCATAATAAAATATTTACTCCAGTCTGTTGGAGTGTTCATCAAATGCTGCCAATCGGAAACATTCCTAATTTGACACGGGTCGGCCGGTGTTCCGTTTCCATCGGAATAGGCGAAAACCGCGCTAAACAGGCAAAGAACAATGCCAGCCGCTGCCCACATTTTTCGATATACATTAAACATAATCAATTCCTCCTATATTTATTTTTTATATTCACCGGTAAAAACTTATTTACCACAGATTTTTCATATTTATTAAGAGGTATTCTTAAAAATCTTAAATTTTCAATATTAAATTTTAAATTACATCAATGACGTAATAATTTTTATCATCGGTAAAAAGATGCTCAAAACAATCGTTCCGACGACGGCACCGAGACAGACAATCATCACCGGCTCAAGCAGGCTCATCAGGGAGCCGACCATAACATCCACCTCTTCATCAAAATTGTTCGCTATTTTTACAAGCATTTTGTCCATATCGCCCGTTTCCTCGCCGACGTCAACCATATTAACTACCATGCTGTCTGTGGTTTTGGATTGCTTGAGCGGGTTCGCGAACGTATCGCCCTGCCGAATGGCGCCGTGCACCTTGCGGAGCATATTCGCATAAACCTCATTTCCGACGGTATCGGCAGTTATGTTTATAGCTTCAAGTATCGGCACGCCTGCGCTGATAAGAGTTCCCAGAGTTCTGGTCCAGCGGCTCACAGCCGTTTTGTAAACAAGTTTGCCGACAATGGGCATTTTGAGATTAATGGTATCGACTATCAGCCTGCCGAGCGGGAACTGTTTTATAAACTTCAATATAAAAACAAACGCGATTGGAACCGCAATCATAATCGCCCAGCCCCATCGAAACGCGATCCAGTCACTGACAGCCATAATGCCTTTTGTGAGCGCCGGCAGATCGCCGCCAGTCATATCACGCAAAACCTCGGTAAACTTGGGAATAACCTTTATCATCAAGACCAAAACCATACCGAACGCAAAAGTCATAACCACAACCGGATACACCATAGCGCCTTTGACTTTGGCTTTGAGCCGTGCGGCCTTTTCCATAAAGTCCGCAAGCCTTGCCAGAATCACATCGAGCACGCCGCCGACTTCGCCTGCCGCAACCATATTGACAAACAATCTATTGAACGCACGCGGAAATTTGCCGAGCGCCTCCGATAAGGTCGCCCCGCCTTCGATATCGTCGCCCACAGCTTTAATAACACGCTTAAACGTGCCGGGCTTCTGCTGCTCTTCGAGAATCCTGAGCGAACGAAGTATCGGCAGACCTGCGTCCTGAAGCGTCGAAAGCTGCCGGGCGAACTGCGTAAGCTGCTTAATTTTTACCCTGCCGCCTGTGCCGCGCCGCGACCTTGGCTTGGCAGCTTCTGCCTTTTTCTCGCCGCGAACCCCGCCCTTCGGCTTGGGAGGCTTGGTCGGGAAATATCCCATATTGCGTATCTTGCTTAGCGCCTCTTCGCCGCTTAACGCTTCAATCTGGCCTTTTACTTCCTGGCCCTTCGAATCCAAAGCTTCATATTGAAAAACCGGCATAAATCACCTTTTAAAAATTTCGTATTTCGTTTATCGGTTTAGGTAACGGTAATGTCTCGTTGGCGTTTTCGTTTATCGGTAACGTTACCCAAACTTACACCGACACACGCGACGTTACCGATACCGACACCAAAACCGCAATTCAAAATCTTCAATATTAAATTTTCAATGTTCAATCTTTTACTGCTCTTCCATAACCGTTTCCTTGACGACTTCTTCAATAGTTGTCAGCCCGTCATATATTGCCGTCAGACCTTTTTCGCGAAGCATTCTCATTCCTACCTTTTTGGCGGCATTGCGCAAAACATTCGTAGAAGCATGGTTCATTATCATTTCGCGTATCTCATCATTAAACATCATTATTTCGAATATTCCCATTCTGCCTCTGTAGCCTGTTCCGTTGCACCGGTCGCAGCCCCGCCCATAATAAAGTGTCTTGCCGTGTATCATTTCCGGCGTCAAATCAAGCTCCATCAGCTGTTCTTCGGCCGGCTCATAAGCCTCCTTGCAGTTTTTACAAATCACGCGAACAAGCCGCTGCGCGATAATACCTTCGAGAGTCGCTGTAATCAAAAACGGTTCAAGCCCCAGGTCCATAAGTCTTGCTATTGCGCTGGGAGCATCGTTAGTGTGAAGTGTCGTAAAAACAAGGTGTCCCGTAAGAGATGCCTGTGCGGAAATTTGTGCCGTCTCAAGGTCGCGAATTTCGCCGACCATTATAATGTCCGGGTCCTGACGTAAAATAGACCTCAAACAGCTTGCAAACGTAAGCCCAATGTCCGGCTTCATCTGCACCTGAATAATACCGTCAATATCGTATTCGACAGGGTCTTCGGTTGTAATCAACTTGCTGTCGATTGTATTAAGCTCTTTAAGAGCAGAATACAGCGTTGTTGTTTTGCCGCAGCCGGTCGGCCCCGTTACAATCAATATTCCGTTGGGCTTCTTTATCAACTGGTGTATCATATCCAAATCGTCTGCATCCATTCCGAGCTTGTCTAATTTCAAATCAAGCTGAGACCTGTCGAGAACACGAAGCACTACGCTTTCGCCGAACATCGTCGGCAGAATGCTGACACGAAGGTCAATCGGATTGCCCGCTACGGTAAGCGGAATTCTGCCGTCCTGCGGCAGCCGTCTTTCCGCTATATCGAGATTAGCCATAACCTTTATTCTGGAGCTTAAGGCCACAGCAATATGCTTGGGAGGAGGAACCATTTCATAAAGCACACCGTCAATACGGTATCGCATCTTGAATTCATCCTCAAACGGCTCAAAATGAATGTCCGAAGCCTTGTCCTTAATAGCCTGAAGAAGAACAAGGTTAAGAAGTTTCTTGACTGGGTTCGATTCCGCAAGCTCTTTAAGCTCACTGAGGTCAATACTCTGGTCCCTGCCCTGGAATTCAGTCAAAAAGTCATCCTGCTCTAATTTACCAATAAGGTCATTAATACTCTCCTCATCCTTCGAATAATATTTTTTGAGAACCTCGTCAATATCGGCAGGTGAAGCAACTTTTGCCATAACTTTAAAGCCCATCAGTGTGCTCAAGTCATCGGTAGCTTTGAAATTATCCGGACTGTCAATCGCTACGGTCATACTGTTTTGTGACTTATCATACTCCAAAGGCACAACACGATACGCATTGGCCATTTGAGCGGGTATAAGTTCGACGACCTCGCGAGGCAATTCCGAACCTGACAGCTCCACAAACTCCATGCCCCGCTGAGCTGACAATGCCTTGCGAAGCTGCTTGTCATTGATTACGCCAAGCTCAAGCATTACTTGGCCGAGTAAGATTTTGCCCTCTTTTTTCTTAGCTACAGATAGACACTCGTGGACTTTTTCCCTTGTTAAAATGCCCATTTTAACAAGGATTCTACCCAATGTTCGGCTCCGCAACTGTTCTATTGGAACGTCTTTAGCCATATCAGACCTCCAAAACTAAGAACACAATAATCAATTTCATTTCTTCATCCATTATTAGTATATGTCTATAAAACCATAATAGCAAGAAAATTATGGAAATGACATTTGGTTTATGATAAAAATAATATATTTAGAGTATATTATTACACTATAAAAAATACTTCAAAATCAATAATACTGAAGCTTAATTATATAACTTTTGAATATAAACCCCAAATTTTCGCAGGTTTAAAAAAGATAACAACAAAGCTTATATTTGCAGACTTAATATATCTGCTTAATACATAATGTCCTTGACTTTTTATAAAAATTTTAACTTGATGCGCCGAGAACCGGACCGAAATCGTCAAGTTCTTTACGAATTTCTTCAGTTCTATAGCCGGATTTTTTCTCTGCCTTTTCGAGCAGAGCATTTGGCTGTCTGGCCTTTTCAATCATTTCTTCAAGGCTGATTTTTTCAGCGTCGTAAAGTTCCCACAAATGGTCATCCAAAAGCTGCATACCAAGCTTCTTGCCTGTTTGAATGGCTGACTCAATCCTAAAGGTCTTGTTTTCACGAATAAGGTTTGCAATCGCAGGCGTAACGACCATAAATTCATAAGCTGCCACTCGGCCCTTGCCGTCCTTCAATGGACAGAGTGCCTGGCTTAAAACCGCGATAAGATTAGTGCTCATCTGGACACGAATCTGTTCCTGCTGGTCAACCGGAAAAGCATCGATAATACGGTTAATCGTGCCCTGACAGCCGGTGGTATGAACAGTACTGAACACAAGGTGTCCGGTTTCTGCCGCCCTGATTGCGTTATCCATTGTTTCAAGGTCTCGCATCTCGCCTACCAGAACCACATCAGGGTCCTGCCGCAGAACCCTTTTCAGCGCCTCAGCGAAAGTCGGCACATCAACGCCGACCTCTCGCTGATTTATAATCGATTTTTTATGTTGATGATAATACTCAATCGGCTCTTCAACAGTAACTATGTGCCGGTCGAGGTTTTCATTTATATAGTTAATCATACTTGCAAGTGTCGTTGTTTTGCCGCTGCCGGTTGGGCCGGTTACAAGAAAAAGCCCTCTCGGCATACGGCAAAGAGCTGCACAAATTTTCGGCAGACCGATTTCTTCGAATGTCAGCAATTGATAGGGAATAAGTCGCAAAACGAGAGTAACATTGCCTTTTTGTTTAAAAACAGCAGTTCTAAACCTTGCCAGTTCACCGAACGCAAAGCCAAAATCTGTTCCGCCTCTTTCCTGCAATTCCTGCTGTTTTTTCTCCGGCGTGATACTTTTCATAAGCGAGATTGTATCGTCAGGCTCAAGCACTTTGGTTTCGAGCGACCTTAGTCTGCCGTGTATTCTCAATGTCGGCGGTCTTCCAACCGTAAGATGAAGGTCGGAAGCGCCCATCTTTATACAGGCTTCAAGAAGCCTGTCTATATGAACCGTAGCCATTTTTTAAACCCTATCAAAAAAACAATTATGAAAGAACCAGACCTTCCGCCTGAGAGTGCTGCGCCACCTCTGCCGGGGTGGTTATTCCTTTAAATACCTTATCTCTGCCATCCTCAAGTAATGTCTTCATTCCGCTGGCAATAGCTGCCTTGCGAAGCTCTGACGCCGAAGACCTGGCAAAAGCAAGCTCTCTTAATTCACTATTCATTTCAAGTACTTCAAAAATACCCTGCCGACCTTTGTAGCCAATATTGCGGCATTTACTGCAGCCGGTGCCTTTATACACCGGATTTATTTTTATATCCTCCGGCGTAATATTCAACAGCCGAAGATAATGCGGGTCGGGATGCTCATCAATAACCTTGCAGTTCGGGCATATTTTTCGCACAAGTCTTTGAGCCATAATAGCTTGTATCGAACTGGCGACCAAAAACGGTTTAACGCCCATATCTATCAAACGGGTAATAGCGCTTGTGGCGTCATTTGTGTGCAGAGTGCTGAAAACCAAATGGCCTGTAAGCGCAGCCTGTATTGCAATATCGGCAACTTCACCATCACGAATTTCACCGACAAGAATCACATTCGGAGCTTGACGAAGCATAGAACGCAGTATTTTAGCAAATGTAAACTCTATATCCTCCTTAACCTGACATTGATTTATTCCCGCGACGTTGTATTCGACAGGGTCTTCAGCCGTAATAATCTTTTTGTCCGGGCGGTTAAGCTCTTTAAGAGCTGAATAAAGCGTCGTGCTTTTACCGCTTCCTGTTGGGCCTGTTACCAGAAATATGCCGTTCGGCCTCTTGATTATCTTCATAAATTTCTGATAATCATCGTCGCCGAGACCGAGCGCCTGAATACCAATATTGATTGACTCCGGCTCCAAAATACGAAGAACGATGCTTTCGCCGTGATAGCCGGGAAGAGCCGAAACACGAAAATCAATTTTTCTGCCGTCGATTTCACGCTGAATTCTGCCGTCCTGCGGGATACGCCGTTCAGATATATCCATACCTGAAAGAATTTTCAGACGAGCCGTTACCGAGGCCTGCATATTCTTGGGAATATTGTCGCGCTGCGAACAAACACCGTCAACACGATAGCGGACTCTTACCCTGTCGGTCATCGGCTCAATATGGATATCGCTTGCCTTCAAATGAACTGCCTCGTCAATAATCAGATTTACCAGCCGAATAATCGGGCCGTCATCGCTTTCGCCGGCAGCTTCAGCCTTACGAATTTCCGCTTCAATCGTATGACCTTCCGCAGCAAGCTCGGCGGCAGTGGCGTCTATACTGCTCCTCACTTCATCAACACTGCGGTCGATAAATGCGCGAATCTTTGTGGGGCTTGCAATACAGCAGTCAATTTCGCTGTTGAGTCGAAACCGCAGAGTATCCAGCATATCCAAATCAAGGGGGTCGCTGATAATAAGCTTTAATCTGCCGTTTTCCTTACTCAAAGGCAAAACGCCGTATTTCTGCACAATCTCCTGCGGGACGAGATTTAAAATGTTTTGCGGAATGTTATGTTTATCGAGGTCAATATACTCAAGACCGAATTGGTCGGCAATGGCTTTGCTTATAACATCTTCCGTTACTTTGCCGTGCTCAATGAGCGTCTGGCCAAGCCTTTTGTTTGTTTTTTGCGATTCCTTTATTGCCTCAATAATGTCTTCTTTACTGACGAGGCCGTTTTTATAGAGTATTTCGCCTAATTTTCTCCGGTTTTTTGCCATAATCTTTTATTAAATAGATTTTCTGCGCATTTACCTAATATAACATATCGGCCTAATAAATCAAATACCCAACCTTAATCTAAGCAAATTAAGGGCATTTTGTGAAGCTCTAAGTCTGATAAAATCTCTATCCCTTGTGCCAAATAAAAATTTCTCCGCAATTGCACCATCCGGGTATGCTACAGAAATATATACCAAGCCAACAGGTTTTTGTTCAGTTCCGCCGTCGGGGCCAGCTATTCCCGTAACGGCTATTGCGAAATCTGCGCCGCTTTTTCTCTTTGCTCCCATTGCCATTGCCTTTGCAACCTCGCCGCTGACCGCACCGAATTTTTCAATCAATTCTTTTTGCACGCCAATTTCTGATACTTTAGACTCATTGCTATACGTAACCCAGCCGTTGAGAAAATATCTGCTCGAACCGGCAATATCGGTAATTATTTTGGAGATTAGACCGCCGGTGCAGGATTCAGCTACAACGAGAGTTCTGTTTTCCTCTATGAGTTTTTGACCGACAACTTCAGCCAGACTTTGCTCGTCCAGCCCATAAACAAGTTTGCCGAGAATGCCTTGAAGCCTTTGAATATCATCCTGGGCTAATGCAGCAGCTTTTTCTTTGTCCTTTGCCCGTGCGATAATATGCAGAGTAATAATCCCAGCGGCCACGGTGCAGTTAATCAGAGGATTACGGTCGCGTCTCATTAAATCGCCGAGCATTTCAGCTATCGCTGATTCGCCGGCTCCGACACATCTGACTTTTCTTGCAACTAAAACGTCACCCCTTGCAAATTTTTTCAGCCTCGGTAAAACAGACTTATCAAACATAAGTTTCATTTCAGAAGGCACGCCAGGGAACGATGCGATTATTTTTTTGCCATCCTTGTAAAATATTCCCGGCGCGGTGCCGAGATCATTTTCAATTTCGCTTGTGCCCACAGGAAAATATGCCTGAATTTTGTTTCTTTCCGGCATCGGATAATTTCTGACGGCAAAGAACTTTTTAATTTTTTCAAAAATTTCCGGCTTATATTCAAGTCCAACACCAAGAAATTTCGCAATTCCATCTCTCGTCAGATCATCATCCGTTGGGCCTAAACCGCCGGTAATTAAAATGATATCCGCTTTGGCAGATGCGTATTTAATGGCGTTTTTAATCTCCTCAATATCATCAGTAATGGCACAACTGTAAACAACAGGGATTGATTCAGAAATCAGCCTGCTGCAAAGCCAGTTACTGTTTGTATCAACAGTATTGCCGTTTAAAAGCTCGTTTCCAACACTTATTATCGCAGCATTTGACATATATCAAAATTCAATCATTGCTTTTAGGACGCCGTCTTTGTAGCCGGCGACAATTTCAAAAGCTTTTATCGAATCGGCAAACTTAAATTTGTGAGTAACTAAAAAATCAATATTCACTTTTTTTGCCGTGAGGAGTTCAATCGAATCTTTAGTAGTCCGGTTTTGCCTGCGGATATTTATAATCGTAATTTCCTTCCTACGGATTTTATCAATACTGAAAGAAATTCTATCCTCCCGCGGGATACCGACAAGGACGAGTTTCCCGCCGGGACGCAAAATTTCAATTGCCTCGTCAATAGTGCTCTGCTTTCCTGCGCATTCGTAAACCGCATCAACTCCGCCAGATTCAATTTTGCAAATCTGGCTGACAATATCGTTTTTGTCGGGATTGCCTGTCCAGTCTGCACCGTATTTTTTAGCGACAGCAAGACGATAATCGAGTTTATCGGTCATATAAATTTTACCGGCACCTTTTATCCTGGCCGCAATCATACAGCTTAAACCTATCGACCCTGAGCCGAGAATCGCGATTTTATCATTATGAGAGGTTTGTCCCTGTTTTACGGCATATAAGCCTATGGTAAAAGGCTCGCACAATGCGGCCTGAATAAGCGTAAGTTTATCGCCGACTACAAGGCAGTTTTCCTGCGGCATAACCATATACTGGCAAAAGCAGCCGTCGGCCTGGCCGGGAGTGCCGAGAAATTTCAAATTTGGGCAGGTATTTTCCCTGCCCAAATTGCACTGGTCGCAATTATGACAGGAGACAGCAGGTTCAACTACGACTTTATCGCCGACTTTTACATTTTTGACGGCTTTGCCGATTTGAGCAACTATCGCGGAACATTCGTGTCCGATACGATAGGGGAAAGTAACAACCTGTGCGCCTACTCTGCCGGTTTGGTAATAATGGACATCGCTGCCGCATACCCCGGCAGCGGCGAGCTTAAGCAGCACATCCGTATCGTTTTTTATCTGAGGCTCCGGAACATCGATAAATTCGAGATGGTTCAATCCTGTTAAAGCTAATGCTTTCATATAAAACTAATCTTAAACATTAAACCTGAAACATATTATGTCGCCGTCCTGAACGATGTAGCTTTTGCCTTCAAGGTGCATTTTGCCGGCGGCCTTAACCGCTTTTTCGTCGCCTATTCTTTTCAAATCCTCAAAGTGCATCGTCTCGGCTCGTATAAAACCGCGCGCTATATCACTGTGAACTTTACCTGCCGCTTCAACCGCTGTTGTGCCGACTTTTATCGGCCAGGCCCGTGTCTCGTCATCGCCGACTGTGAAAAAGTTAATCAGGCCAAGTGAAGAATAACAGCTTCGGACAAATTTATTCGCAGCAGATTCAGTCAGACCTAAATCCTCCATAAACTCCGCTTTGCTCGCCTCGTCAAGCTGACTTATCTCATATTCAATCTCCGCACAGATAGAAATTACCGGTATCGACGAATCAATAATGCCGGCGGTATCAAAGGCTTGCGCGGGATTACTTTCCGCAGTATTAAAAACGACAACTACCGGTTTTAACGTCAGAAAGCCGAGCGGCTTTATAAGTTCAAGCTCCTGTGGAGTTGTGATTGCCGTCTTTAATGGTTTTTCAGATTCGATAGTCTGTTTTAACTTTAAATGAAGCGATAGTTCTTCTTTTTGTTTTGCTACATCTTTTGTCGGCTTATGAAGCTGTTTCTGGAGCTTGTCAATTCGTGTCTCAACAAGCCCAAGGTCTGCAAGAAGCAATTCGGTCATTAAATCCGAAAGCTCTTTTAAAGGCTCCGCTTTCATGCCGGCAGTGTCGAACGCTCTTATAACCAGCACAAGAAGCTCGCTTGTCCGCACCTGGTCAAGCAGTCTTTTTGCAGCAGTTCTGGTATGGTCGTCTGCAAAAGACAGACCCGGCAAATCAAGACAATCTATCATTGCGTTGACTTTCTTTTTTGGTTTATAGTGGTTAAAAAGCCAGTCGAGTCTTTCATCCGGCACAGGGGTAATTATTTCTTCAATCTGCGCCGCTCCGGTATGACTTAGCTTTTTGCCGCTGACTGCTGCGAGCAATGTGCTTTTGCCTGAACCGATTATTCCGAGAAATGCCGCTTTCATTGGCCAACTTTCTTATAAACGCTGTTTCCGAAAGAATCATAAGCTACAACAGCCGGGAAATCTTTGATTTGGAGTTTCCTTATGGCTTCCGTGCCTAAATCCTCATACGCGACGACTTGTGCGGATATTATATATTGGCTTAAAAGCGCCCCTGCCCCGCCGAGCGCGGCAAAATGAACCGCACAATATTTTTTCAGCGCATCTTTTACAGCATCGGAGCGATAGCCTTTGCCAATCATTCCCTTCAGTCCTGCGGATAAAAGAACGGGCGAGAAATTATCCATTCTTGCCGATGTCGTCGGTCCTGCCGAACCAATTACCTTTCCCGGCCGGGCAGGCGTGGGACCAACAAAATAAAAAATCTGACCTTCAATAGGTATCGGCAATTTTTCTTTTTTTTCAATAAGTTCGCAAAGTCTTTTATGCGCCGCATCGCGTGCCGTGTAAACGACGCCGCTTATGGATACTTCGTCGCCGGCTTTAAGAGAGCGAATTACTTCATCAGTCAAAGGAGTTATTATTTTCTTCATAATATTTTCCGGTAAAATCAACTTAATAAGCGTATTTTACACAAAAAAGCGTCTTTTGCACATCAAAATTGGTTGCTGCAAGGCCCGAAAAGTGCTATTATATACATCGCTATGAAATACCCCATCTTTTTAAATCTGAAATCAAAACGCGCAGTAGTCATCGGCGGAGGCTCCGTCGCCGCAAGAAAAATATTGAGCCTCCTGGACGCACAGGCCCGTGTTGTTGTTGTCGCCGACCAGATTGACGAGGTCCTGAAAACCAGATGTAAAAATACGGATACTGAATTTGTCGAGGCAAAATATTCAAAAGACTATCTCGCCGGCGCAGCAATTGCCTTTGCCGCGACAAATGATGAAGAACTAAATGAGCAGATTTACAAAGACTGCCAGCAGCTTGAGGTGCTATGCAACGTGGCGGATGACCCTGAGCTTTGCGATTTTTTTGTTCCGGCCGTTGTCAAACGCGGCGACCTACAGATAGCAATCGGCACTGAAGGATACAGCCCGGCTTATGCGGGACATATCAGGCAAAAACTCGAAGGCATCTTCACCGAAAAGCACGGCGAATTTCTGACTGAGCTTGAAACAATCCGAAAATACATTATGGAAGAAGTGTCGGACGCAACCGAACGCAAAACGCTTTTGGGTGAACTTGCCGGCGATGTATCATTCGATTATTTTGTTCAGAACGGTTCGGCAAACTGGCGTAAATATGCCAGGAAAATAATTGAATCCCCTGCCGCAACAAACATCAATGACCAGAAAGATTGAATTATTAGCGCCCGCCAAAGACGCCTCAACAGCAATCACAGCAATACAAGCCGGAGCAGATGCCGTTTATATCGGCGCTGAAAGATTCGGCGCCCGCCAGGCAACGTCAAACACAATAGAGGACATTCAGAAAGTTACGGAATTCGCACATCAATATTACACAAAAGTTTATGTTACGCTCAATATATTGTTATATGATGACGAGCTGCCGATAGCGGAGAAGATAATTAAACAGCTATATAAAATAGGAATCGATGGGCTGATTATTCAGGATGTCGGCTTATTAGAATTGGATTTGCCGCCTATACCGCTCATTGCCAGCACGCAGATGGATAACTGCACGCTCGAAAAAGTCAAATTCCTGCAGGGCGTTGGTTTCAGCCGGGCAATATTGGCGCGAGAACTTTCGCTTAAAGAGATTCAGCATATCCGCAGCCGAACTACCATCGAACTGGAATGTTTCATTCACGGCGCATTATGCGTTGGAGCAAGCGGACTTTGCTTATTAAGTTATGCTATCGGCGGACGAAGCGGCAACCGCGGACAATGCGCCCAGCCGTGCAGAAGGCTCTACAGCCTTAAAGATAAAAACGGCAAAACCATTGTTAAAGACAGATACCTGCTGTCGCTTAAAGACCTTAATCTTTCCGAATATCTTGAAGAATTGATTGACGCGGGTGTTAGTGCATTCAAAATTGAAGGCCGATTAAAAGATATTCCTTATGTCGTCAATGCTACAGCTTATTATCGCCAGTTACTTGATAGAATTCTCGAAAAGAAAAAACTTCAGAAAAGCTCCTCCGGCTCGATAAAATTGAATTTCGAGCCGAATCTGGGAAAAACCTTCAATCGCGGATTTACCGACTACGGCCTTATGAGAAAATTATCCGGTTTCGGCTCGATTGATACGCCAAAATCTATTGGCGAATTTATAGGAATTGTAAAAAAAGCAGAAAAATCCTTCTTTTTAATCGATAGCAGACAGGAATTACATAATGGCGATGGGATTTGCTTTTTCGACCATCAGCAAAATCTGCTTGGAACAACCGTCAACCGTGTCGAGGGACAGAAGATTTATCCGCAAAAGATTGAAGATATTTTTGCAGGCCAAAAAATTTATCGAAATTACGATTCCCAATTCGTCCATAAGCTCACTAATAATCCTGCTGAACGGAAAATCAGCATTTCTTTAATAATAAAAGAAACAGAAAATGGTTTGATATTGACAGGCACTGATGAAGATGGGAACAATGCAGAAGTGGAAATAAAAAGCGGCAAAAAACCAGCTCTGAAAAAAGAAACGGCTAAAGAAGCTTTTCACAATCAGCTTACGAGACTTGGAAATACTATTTTCCAGTGTTCTGATTTGAAATTTGAGACACAGGATATGTATTTTATGCCTGCTTCTCAATTAAATGATGCCAGAAGACAGCTTATTAAGCAACTACTGGAAATGCGAGAGTTTAATCGTCCTCGTTCGACTTTAAAAATTTCAAAAAACAATGTTGCTTACCCGCAAAAGCATTTGTGTTTTACCGGCAATGTGCTGAATAAAAAGGCAGAGGATTTTTTTCATCGGCACGGTGTTGAGACTATTGAGCCGGCGGCGGAATCAGGTTTGGATTTAACCGGAAAAGTGGTTATGAAAACAAAGTATTGCCTAAGGAAAGAGCTTAACCTTTGCCGACAGACAGATTCTGAAAATCCTGCAGAGCCGCTGATTTTACAGGATGAAGACGACAGGAAATATGAAGTTCACTTTCTTTGCGGAAAATGCGGAATGGAAATATACCTGGGATACAAAAAAGATTAGACGGTAATCTTTTCGATGGTTAATTCCATATATTTCTGACGATGGCCGGTGCGTTTTTTGCTGTTTTTGCGTCGTCTGAAATGAGTCGGAAATAATTTCTCGCCCTTTACTATTGATTCGGCGGCTGTCCCAGCAAATTTACCCGTTACCTTCGCCCCTTCAAGGTAAGGCGTGCCAATTTTATAATCTTTGCCATCGGCAACAAACAAAACCTTATTCATATCTATTGTCTTTGCATCATCGGCAACTTCAGTCAATTCGATTTGTAAACGGTCGCCCTGTGCAACCTTATGTTGCTTACCGCCTTGCTCTATAACAGCATACATCTGTTTTAAACTCCTGAAATTAAAATAATGAACTTTTTGAAAGCGAGGTATTATAGAAACTAAGCTAATATAAGTAAAGAAAATTGTTTTTTAATTCCAGAGTCCATAAATCCTTAATATTTCTGCATCAAAAAAGTCGATAATAATAATTAACTTTCGTCAATATTATGCAATAAAGCCCTTCTGCCGGGCGTCTTAACTAATGAAAAAGCAAAAAATGAGTAGTTCAAATGATGTTATTCAACTTGTAAAACTATGCCAGCAAGGCGACAAAAATGGTTTTTCACAATTAGTTGACAGCTACTCAGGTCGTTTATACGGCTATTTTTACAGATTAACCGGCAATAGGGACGACTCAAATGAACTGCTTAGTGAGCTCTTTTTAAAAATAGTTGAGAAAATCAGCACCTGCCGGCCGGAAACCTTCGAAGCCTGGCTCTTTAAAACGGCCTCGAATCTCTTTACGGACTACATCAGGGCTAAAAAACGACAGGAAAAAATGCTAAATCAGGCTGCAAAAGAGATTAAAACTGAAACGCCGTTTTCACCAAATGACGGCTATTTGACTGACAAATTGACTCGGCAACTTCAAAGGCTCGACGGTGAAACAGCCGAAATTATCGTTATGCGATATTATTCAGGTCTGAGCTTTGAAGAACTGGCAAAAATCCGAAAAGAACCGCTCGGAACCTGCCTTTCAAAGATACATCGCGGACTAAAAAGACTGCGAGAGTTAATGGAAAATAGCAATGACTGAATTTAAAAACAAAAATATTGATGAGCTTTTATCAAAATTCTTTTCGCCCGACCAGGCCGAACAGATAAAGAAAGATTTCGCATCCGCAGACGCGCTTTTTGAAAAATCTCCTGCGCCGGCTCCCACTAATCAGACACTCGCAGACATAAAACAAAAAATAGCGCATCAGCTCGAAAATCAAAAACGAATAAACTGGCCGACGGTTTTATTAAAAACAGCGGCTGTTGCAGCAATTATCATTATTGTCTCTGCTGTTATATTGTCGAATTTCAACAGAAACAGGTCAACCCAATCTGCACAAAATGGACAGCAAACATCCCCGTGGCAAAACGCTGACACAAGTATATCATCTTTCGAGGCGGAAATAGAACAGCTTAAAAATGAACTGACAGCCATAAATTATGGCGAAGGAAACGGCACAAACGGTATTCTTACCGATCAGGTCGAACAGGTAGAAATTGAAGTAACTGAAGCTGAAAATACATTTTGGAAGGGATAAAAAAATGGAAGTTACCAAAAAAATGGCATTGCCGCTGATACTTGTCCTCTTTCTGGCAGCGACTTTCGCTTATGCAGCGGAAGCCAATCAGGCTGAACCAGCGATAACAGAGGCACCGGCACCACCGGAAAGACTGGGATTTATATTTGACGAAGCTTATATTGCAGAGCTTCTTGAAAAAGTCAAAGCAGATGACCCCAACAAGGCCCAAAAACTTGAGAAACTGCGGCAGGAAAACCCCCGGCTTTTCCAGGTTGAAATGAGAAAAATCGCCTGGCAATATAAAGAACCGAGGGAAGGTCTTGAGCCCGGCCCGTTTCATCGCGGAGGACCTATGCAGGATACGGAAGGCGGACCAATGAGAGGCAGAGAAATGCTCCGCGACAGATTTCATAATATGGAAGCTGAACTTATAAGCTGGCTCGAAAAAAATGAACCTCAGACAGCAAAGGAACTTGCCGCTTTGAAGGAAAAAGACCCTCGTGCTTATATGAGAAGATTGTCTATCGAGACGAAAAAATACAGGGAGATTATTGACGCCGAGCAAACAAATCCGGCATTGGCCGAGCTGCTCAAAAAGGACCTCGGTCTTAAACAGAAACGAAATGAACTCCTCGAAAAATATAAAGCAGCCACAGACGCAAAACAAAAAAAGGAACTAATGACACAGTTGAAGGAAGTAACAAGCGAAAGGTTCGACCTGATTTTGCAGAAAAAGCAGCTCAAATATGAAGAGCTTAAAAAGAAGCTTGAAGAGCTTCAAAAGAATGTCAATAGCAGCCAGGCTGAACTTGAAAATTACAAAAAGAACAAAGATGAGCTTATTAAAAAGCATTTGGATGACCTGATTAACCAGTCCGGACAGTTCGACTGGGATTAAAAAAAACTCCAGAACCATAAATTAAAAGCCCCTTCATCGAAGGGGCTTTTATAACCGGCTTTTCATTTGTTCTAATTTCGTAGCCTCGGCAAGTATCTTTTTTTCTTTTTTGGTCAGGCTCGAAATGCCCTCTCTGTTCACTTTTTCCAAAATCCTGTCAACTTCTTTTTGAAGCTCGCTGTAAGCCTTGAATTTTTTCTCCCAGTCGTCGCTGTTTGAAACAGTTTTTTGCCTGTTCTTCCATCTCGGCCAAAGATATACATATCCGGCGCCGACTGCCATACCTGCAAGATGCGCTGCATCGCCGCCGGCATTGACAGCCCCTATGAAGATGCTGATTATATAAACAAAGGTAAAAATTATTGCTGCGAGACGGATAGGAACCGGAAAGACAAATAAAACAACTACAAATTGCGGAAAAAGAATCGCACAGGCCGCAAGCATACCAAGTATCGCGCCGGACGCTCCGATAAGAATACCCGGCGCAGTTATGCCCAATGCTGTAAGGAGCAGGTAACAAACTCCGCCTGCTGCGCCGCAGGCGAGATAAAAAACGAGAAATTTCTTGCTATGCCAGAACCGCTCAAGAGTCGGCCCCAGAAAATACAGGCCCAGCATATTCAAAGCCAAATGCCACAGGGTCGAAGGGTCGTGCAGAAACTGATAACTAATCAATCTCCAAACCTGCGGGAAACGGGAAAAAGAAGTCGAATCAACACTGAACCATTCATAAATGAATCTGCCGACAGGTTTTACGATAATACACAGCAGGAATATCCCGACATTAAGAATCAAAAGCCACTTAACGACAGGCGTTAGCTGCGGCAGTCTGAACTGCAATTGCGGCTGGCTTCCCTGCTCCTCATAGTCCGGCCGGGAATAGTCTCTGTCGTAAATACCCATAAATTGTCCCAAAATTGGTATTAAATCGCTTGTTCCTATCTTATAATATCGGAGAAATTACGATTAATTCAATCAGAAAAAATGAACAATTTTGATTTTCTAAAAACCGAGCTTAATGAACTTGAGCAAAAAAACCTGTTCAGAACCCTTATCAATATCGACTCCGCCTGCGAATCTGTAATACGTGTTAATAATATCGAAAAAGTCCTTTTCTGCAGCAATAATTACCTTAGCCTGGCAAACAACCCGCAAATCATCGCTGCCGCTAAAAATGCGATGGATAAATTCGGCTTCGGCTCCGGTGCATCGAGGCTTATCAGCGGTTCAATTCAGCCGCATATAGAACTGGAGGAAAAATTAGCTAAAATGTTTCATAAACAAGCCGCTCTTGTTTTTACTACCGGCTATATGACAAACCTTGCAGTTTTGCAGACAATTCCGCAAAAAGGCGATTTACTTTTATTGGATAAGCTCGACCACGCTTCAATAATAGATGCCGCAAAAGGCAGCGAAGCGGAATTTAGAACGTATCACCGGACACAATCCGCCTTTGGCGAGACTTCGCCTTTAGGCGGGTTCGACAAGATTGAAAACTTCCTCGCCTCTGATAAATACAATCGCAAATTTATAGTTACCGAAAGCATTTTTTCAATGGACGGTGATTTCGCCGATTTAAAAAAAATTGTCGAACTGAAGAAAAAATATAACGCATTTCTAATCGTTGACGAAGCTCACGCTTTTGGCTGTCTGGGCAAAAATGGTGCAGGACTCGCCGAAGAACTGGGCTTGCTGAACGATGTTGATATAGTTATCGCGACATTAAGCAAAGCTGCAGGCTGTATGGGCGGCTTTGTCGTGGCAGATAAATGTGTGATTGATTATTTGATAAATAAGGCAAGGCCGTTCATCTACACGACAGCTCCCCTACCGGCAAATTCCGCTGCTGCGATTTGCGCGATTGAAATAATCAAAAATGCAAATGACAAAAGAAAAAGATTAAAAGAAAACGCAGATTATCTGAGAGAAAAATTAAAAAGTCTCGGCCTTAATACTGGGCAAAGCACAAGTCATATAATTCCGGTGATTATTGGCGACAATAAAAAGACGTTTGAGATTTCAAAAAAACTTTTTGAGAAGGGATTTCTGGTTGTTGCGATTCGTCCGCCGACAGTCGCGCCAGGAACAGCGAGATTAAGGATTTCCGTTCAGTGCGACCACACAAAAGAACAGATAGATGCGCTCTACAAGGCGATAGTCGATAGCCACAAAGGCACCAAGGCACAAAGTTCATTGAAGATTTAAAATTGAATATCGAAGATTTGAGGACTATGCCGGGCGCGAAAGCAAAATGGCAAATTAAAATTTAAAATGCTGAGTAGTGTACCAATTTATCGGTATAGAGACAAAAAATGTATCTGTGGGTTCAAGCAACGACAATTACTCTCGATATTTGTACACCTTTCAACAGGCAAATTAATCAAGTTTCCGCAAGATATTTACCCATTCAGCCTGCTGCTTCACCAGATTAGCATAATCGTCACTTTTTTTAGTAATCACCCTTCCTACTTTTTCCTTTGCCACCTTTACTTTTTCCAGTTTTTTCACAATTTGACCTTTTACTTCTTTTTCAGCCTTGTTTAACATATTAAACGCTCCTTCATAAAGATTTTTAATATTAATAACAAGTTGGCAGCATATCAGATATTTGCTAAATTTCAAGCAAAATCTGGATGCATATTTACAAAATTTAAGAAATTTTGTTGACACTAAATATAGTAGCTGGTAAATTACATGGTATCTTTTAAGGCTTCGTTGCTTAAAAACATAAAAACATTATAACTTTTGCGATAGGAGATTTGTTATGGCAAAGGCACTTAATTCTCTACTAAATGATATTATCGGTTTAGTTCCAGGAAAAGAATTTGCTCGGAAAATTAAAAAATCTGAAGGTTATATAAGTCAAATGCGGGCTGGTACCCAAATCCCAACTGAAGAAACTCTCGCTATTATTACCAATGAGTTTGGAATAATTGACCGCCTTCCTGAATTGATACTTTCCGCTGCATGGGCTCGGCTGAAGTCGCAAACACAATTTAATGATAAAGACAATAAATTGGAAAAATCAATTTCAGAAGCGATGGAAAGTCTTTTGCAAGCACGTTCTCTCTATAACAAAGTCTCTGCTAAAAAATTTGGTCGTACGCTTAACGATTTTCCTGATGCTTTTTATCCCTTGGTGGTAGTTTCAGGTGATAAACGTGAGGAACGGGGATCTAATATTAGCATTGCGGACATTGGTGCATATACTGCAACTCCTGCAGATACCAGATGGATATTAAACTTGGGTCTATGCTCAGATATTGTCCTGCACATCGATAAAAACTTTTTACTTTTTCCAGATGATGAATTAATTAAACAATTTGCTGAGACAAATCTTTTGGTTGTGGGTAGCCCTGCTGCTAATCACTTGGCTCGCCTCATAAACAAAACTGCTGTATTCCGTTTCAATTACAGTAAAGATGCTGAACAAGTCATAGAAGATATTATTGTCAAAGCAAGAACACTTACTCATACCCAGTTGATTGCCTACCAAGAGAAAGGACGTAATGAGCTTGCTAAAAGGATGCGGACATTTTTTACCGGAGGAATATATGACCCTACTTATCCAGACGAATATGTAGCCGCTAAGTATGCACGACTTGTCATGGATACCCAATTTGATTTTGGAGTACTTACATTTGCAGCTAATCCTTACTATGAAATGAAATGCGCTCGTGAAGGCCGGGAAAATGACCACAAGTACATAAGTATTATGGCAGCTGGCATTCATCATCCCGCAACAGCACACGCATTGAGATTGCTTGGACAGGATTATCGGAAAAAAGATATCTTTGCCAAACATCCTTATGGAGGTGTAATACGTGTTGAACTAGATCTTAGCATTCCATTCCCAATGCGAACCATGAATGCTTCGTGCCAATGGGAAGATATTGCAGATAAGGAACGAAAGGTATCAGATAATCAAAAACAACTCCTGCTAAAAGAACTCAAGGTAATAGAGGGCAAAGTAATAAAAGGTGAGCTTAAAAACTTAGCATTGGAAAGAGGTCAAGCTTTAGAATGTTATAACCTGATTGAAAAGCTATGAACAAAGGAAGGGATGAAAACTTTAATTATCCTCAAAATTTTATCATTCACTGTAGGGACTATTTAACTATCTCCATACGCGAATAAAAGGTACACAGGTTGAGGTGTTCTCTAATTCAACATTAAAATTTCAAAATTAAAATTCTTTTTATAATACTTACAAAACCCGTGGTCAAAAAAACGTATCGATTTGTGATTAATTTCCGATGGGAAATTATCGGGTTTCACTCCGTCGCTAAAGCTAAGGAGTGTCTGGCGACATTCTGGCAAAGAGCCAGATAAGCAGAATATTTCCAATCACAAGAGCAATACCCAAACTCTGCGAAACTGTCAGACCATCGGCGCCATAAGGATTATCATCTCGCAAAAATTCGATAAAGAATCGCATCGTGCCGTAAATAATAAACATCAGCGAAAAAGTAACGCCGCTTTTGAAAAAGAACGGCACTTTTGTCCCCCTTTTTTGCAGTCTGATTCCCTTTTTGCGGTGAAGATAAAGTAAAATAGTAGCCACAAAGGCACAGAATGATTCGATAAGCTGTGTCGGCCAAACCGGCAAACAGCGAAACGGCCCTTCTTTAACCTCAAATCTTTGCTGCGGCGTCAATTGGTCATAAGGTTTTAAATAATACCTGTTCTCCTGCGGTATATAACTAAAAAAATCGTCAGGCAATTCAAAATAAGGTTTATCCCTGTTTCTTGCAGGGTCTGGGCGAACCTGGCTCAGATAAGCATTTGAGCCGTAAGGAAAACGAACCGCAATCGGGCAGGTTGTCGGCTTGCCGAAACAGCAGCCGCTGGAAAAACAGCCGATTCTGCCGAAAACGAGAGCCAGCATCAAGCCAACGCCGAGAATATCGAGATACCGCCGGACAGGAAGTTTATTTACGCGAAGATATATTCCTATAACCAATACCGCAAGAAGAACTCCGCCCAACAGTTCCAGTCCGCCGTCCCAAACGGCAAAAACATTAATTAATCCTCTGCCGCGAAAATCCTGCCAGTAATGAATGACGTAAAAAATCCTCGCGCCCGCAACGCCTGCTATAAGGCTATACAGGGCCGCAGTCGTTATATGCTCTGCGTTTTCGCCCATATCGCGCGACAGCTTGCGGATAATATATATCGCCGCGATAAAACCGCAGACCATCATTACGCCGTAGCTTTTGACTGTAAGTTCGGTAAATGGAATTCTGAAAAGTTCAGGATGCATAATTATAGAGGCTCTTTAATACCGTTTAATTCGTCAACCATAATTACTTTAGGCGCAAAGTGTCTTGCCTCGTCAGGTTCAAGATACGCAAAACCCATTATAATTATTTTATCTCCCTTTTTCATAAGTTTCGCGGCAGCGCCGAGGATAGTTATCTTGCCGGAATTTGCCGCCTCAGGCACAACATACGTTTCAAGACGCGAGCCGTTGGTTACATCGGCAACGAGCACAAGTTCATAAGGCACAATGCCGGATTCCTCCATCAGCGCCGCATCTATTCCGATGCTTCCGGGATAATCTATAAGCGCATCTGTAACCGTCGCCCGATGAATCTTGCTCTTTAAAACCTTAATTAGCATAACTCCACCTGAAAATTAATAAACAAAGTTTGTCGTATTCTAAACATCAACAACCTTATTGTCAATCAGTCTGGTTGAGCCTATTTTTACCGCAACAGCAATCAGAACTTCGCCTTGGACACGTCCAACTTCTTCGAGCATCTTTGCATCAACGATTTTTACATAGTCGATTTTAATCTGCCTGCTGATTTTTAGGACCTTTTTCATCTCGCTGATTAACATTTTGCTTTCTCTCTTTCCTGCCTTGATAAAAAATTCTGCCTCTTCAAGAGCAGCATATAATAATGCCGCATCTTTTCTCTCTTTTGGTTTTAAATGCGCATTCCTGCTGCTCATCGCAAGGCCGTCTTGTTCACGAATCGTCGGACAAACAACTATTTTTAGCGGCATATTCAAATCAGAGACCGTTCTTTGCACAATTATCGCCTGCTGAGCATCCTTTTGGCCGAAAAATGCAATGTCCGGCTGAACAATATTGAAAAGTTTGCTGCAAACAGTAGCAACGCCTCTGAAATGTCCCGGCCTGCTTTTACCGCACAAAGGTTCACTCAATTTTTCAACATTAACCCAGGTAATATTTTCCTCTGGATACATCTGTTTAACTGTCGGCGCAAAAATAATATTAACGCCCAATTTTTTGCAGGCATTTACGTCCTTTTTAAACGGTCGCGGATATTTAGCAAGGTCTTCGCCGGGGCCGAATTGGGTGGGATTTACAAAAATGCTCACAACCACAAAATCAGTTTGCTTTTTAGCCGCTTTTATTAACGAAAAATGTCCTTCGTGCAAAGCACCCATCGTCGGCACAAATCCAATTTCCCTGCCCGCCGATTTTGCCTTTGCGATAATCTTTCTTGCTTTTTCTATCGTCTTAACAATTTCCATCTTTTAGTCCAGCCCTATATAGTAATTAATCTTTTTGCCAATCGCTTCTATTTCTTCTTTTCGCCGAAAATCAACTGCACCTGCATCTATTGTTATTACCGGACAGCGATTAAATGTCTCGAAAAGTTTCTCGTAGCCGATATGAATTTTTTCAAGAAAATTCAAGTCAACGCCCTGCTCATAAGGCCTGCTTCTTTGTTTTATTCGTTCAAGGGCCTTTTGCGGCGGAAGTTTAAGATATATCGCTATTGTTGGCTGGGTAACTGTTTTACTCATCACAGCGTTTATTTTTCTGTATATTTCGAACTGCACCGAATCGAGCCAGATACGGGCATAAATCATTTCCTTATCCATTATATAATCGCTTACCGCAACATTGTCTGTTGAAAAACCATCAGGCCTTAACTGCTCACATCGGCTCAGCAGAAAATACAATTGACTATCAAGAGCAAGCGACTTTTGTCCAGCGTAAACCTTCGCTAAAAACGGATTAGTATCGTAAGCTTCTTTTATCAGTCTAAAGCCGAATATATCTCTTAAACCCGTAGCAAGAGTAGTTTTACCTGCGCCGATTACGCCCGCAATCGAAATAAGATGCGGTTTATCAGTATCAAAATAAAACTCCTTGCCATTTAATCTCCTGCAAAGAATAGATACATTATCTTTAAGCGCCGGATGAACAAGCTGCGGGTCAATTTCACAAAGCCCCTTCAGCACAAACGACCTCAAATGCATTTGTCTGTGCGGTATGATGAGGTTTTTTTTGTGAATAGTTTTATTGCCGAACAAAAGTATATCAAGGTCGATCGTTCTTGATAACCATTTTTCTTTTGATTCTTTTCTGCCAAGTTTTACTTCAATCTTTTTTAAAACTTTCAGGAGACTGATCGCTTTAAAATTTGTTTTGATTCCAGCGACACAGTTGAGATAATTCCGCTGTTTTTTTTCGGCAAGTGGTTTCGTCTCTATTATGCTGCTTATTCGGAATAGTTTAATATGCTTGTCAGCGGCAAGTGCATCGAGCGCTTTTCTTATATTTTTTTCCCTGCTGCCGAGATTACTCCCAAGGCCGATATATGCTGTTATTTCGCCGGACATTTGTTTCCTTACAATTTTTTAAAGCGTTCCATCGCCTCTGCCACGTTTGCCGGATTGCCGAACGCGCTTAATCGAACAAAACCTTCGCCTGCCGCGCCGAAACCGCTGCCGGGTGTGCAGACAACATTTGCTTTTTCGAGTAAAAAGTCAAAAAATTCCCACGAACTCATTTTGTTAGCCGTCTGCAGCCAGACATATGGAGCGTTAACGCCGCCGTAAACTTCATAGCCTATTTTTTTAAGTGTGCCGACAATTAGAGCGGCATTTGACATATAAAGTTCGATGATTTTGCGAACTTGTTTTCTTCCCTGCTCAGTGTAAACCGCTGCCGCTGCTGCCTGCGATATGTAGCTTGCCCCATTAAATTTTGTGCATTGCCTTCTGTTCCATATTGGATTCACATCGATAGTTTGTCCGTCTTTCGTCCAGGCTTTCAACTCTTTGGGCACAACCATATATGCACATCTTAGTCCGGTAAAACCTGCCGTTTTGCTGAAACTGCGAAATTCAATCGCGGCCTCTTTAGCTCCTTCAATCTCATATATAGAATGAGGTATAGTATTATCGGATATAAACGCCTCATAAGCGGCATCGAATAAAATTATTGCTTTACTCTTTTTTGCATAGTCAACCCAGAGTTTAAGCTGCTGTTTCGTAGCGACTGCACCGGTAGGATTATTGGGAAAACAAAGATAAATCAGGTCAACTTTATCTTTGGGCAATTCAGGAACAAAATTATTATCGGGCGTGCAGGGCATATAAATTATCCCTCCAAACCGTCCTGTTTTGTCGGCTTTTCCGGCTCTACCAGCCATAACATTAGTATCTACATAAACAGGATACACAGGGTCTGCAACGGCTATGATATTATCAATGCCGAAAATTTCCTGGATGTTGCCGGTATCGCATTTTGCGCCATCGCTGACAAAAACCTCTTTATTTTCAAGACTTACACCTCGATTTTTGTAATCATTGGCTATTATCGCATCTATCAGAAAATCATAACCCTGCTCAGGACCGTAGCCTTTTAAACCTTCCCTGCTGCCCATCTGTTCAACTGCTTTATGCATAGCTTCGATAATTACAGGAGGCAGCGGCTCTGTAACATCTCCAATTCCGAGTCTTATAATCTTTGCACCGGGATTTTTTATAGAAAAAGATTTAACTCTGCGGGAAATTTCAGGAAAAAGATAGCCGCTTTGCAGCATCAGATAATTTTCATTAATTTTTATCATAGTCATCCATTAATACAACGAATCAAACAAGTTATAAAGAATCCTAATCAAGCCGATACCTCTTTTGCAAACTATAAAAAGTGATGGTAAAGATTACAGGCAGAATAAACAACTGTCAATAAATAACGGAAGTTCTTTTAACAAAAAGGCTTATCGGAAAGGAACATTAACAACATTTTTCTCTTGCATTATGATTGAAAGTCTGATAAAATCCGATAACTATTTGGGGTTCAAGGAAGGAATACGCTTTGTCGTCTCAGCCGGCAGCTTATACCAGCTACGGGGGCCGCAGAGTTTGACGCAAAGGTTAAGGACAAACCTAAAAACGACCCAGCCTGAAACGTTTATAAACTGCGCAAAAACTATGTATTTTGATAGGATTTCAAAATGTTCGAGGTAAAAAATTTCAAAGGTTGTGTAAATTTGTCCAAATGGAGCAAATTTATGAACAGGAAAATTGCTTTCTGCTTAACCGTAACATTTCTTTTAACCAATCTCGCAGCAGCAGCGACTCTACATGTGCCCGCGGATTATCCCACAATTGAAGCTGCGATTGCCGCCGTTTCAAACCCCCTTACCGATACAATCGTTGTAGCTGACGGCAATTATACTCCGCTCAGTTCGAACGGTTTTGAGATTGCGGGCTTGCCAATCAGGCTGAAAAGTGAAAATGGGCCGCAAAATTGCATCATCGACTGCAAAAATATCGGCCGGGCTTTCTACTTCAGTAACGGCGTGTCATCAAACGCGTTTATAGATGGTTTTACAATCAAAAATGGCAGCAACTACTATGGCGGCGCAATAGAATGTGAAATAAATTGTTCCCCGACAATCAAAAACTGTATTATAAAAAATAATGCCGCTGTTTACGGCGGCGCTATAGACTGCTACTACTTTTCCTCACCTCTTATTCAAAACTGCATTATAACAAATAACACTGCCGACTTTGACGGCGGAACTATCGAGTGCGACAGCCAATCATCGCCTGATGTGAACAACTGTCTTATCGCAGAAAACGCGGCTGGTTTAGATGGCGGCGCTATAGACTGCTTCGATACATCCTCACCTAAAATCAGGAATTGCACAATCGCCAACAATATAGGCGACGCAAACCACGGTGGTATCTATGCCGATGCTTCAAGCAGTTCCACAATTATAAATTCTATCCTCTGGAACAACGGCGACGACATATACGGTTCGGCTGTTTCCTCTTATTCCTGCATCGAAGATGGAGACACAGGCAATCACAATATTAGTTTTAACCCATTATTCAGGCCCGGCCCGCGCGGCAATTATTATTTAAGCCAGAAAGCGGCCGGACAACTGACCGACAGTAATTGTATTGACATCGGCTCAACTACTGCCGTCGCAATTTTCGGTTCAGCCAATTCTTTCACAACCAGAACCGATAATGTTCCTGATTCAGGAACGGTCGATTTAGGTTTTCATTATTCCGCCGCTGCCGATGCCAATTGCACTCTTACTGTTAGCGTTGAACCAAACGAATTCGGCTCGATAGCGAAAGACCCTAATCTTGCTCTCTACAAACGCTACGCCGAAGTAAATCTGCCTGTAACAGTGACGGACCCGAATTATCACGTTGGAAAGTGGATTATCGATTCCGTCGAAGTCAACGACGCAAATATGGCAAGAGTTATCACAATGGACTCCAATCATACCGTCATCGCCAGGCTCAGCTCAATAATTATGTGCGAGCTTACAACTTTGCCCGCCGATTCCAACTACGGCTCGATTGACCTTTATAACTCGCAGCGCTTCGTCCAGCACAGCAGCATTGACGTAAACGCATATCCGATACCCGGCTATGTGGTAAAAAAATGGTTCAAAGGCAATACGGCAACTTTCAACATCAACGACCCCTGTATTGCTTATGACCCGGACCCCCTCAATCCAAATCGTTTTTCGATAACGCTTGATTCAAATACTACTGCAGCGGTCCAGTTTGAGCCGAACTCGATAACACATCGGCTTACTCCCAGTGTTGTCGGCGGACAACACGGCACAATCGACCCCAACAAACGAACTTTCTATCCGGAAGGAATGATTGTCCAGCTTAAAGCTGCGCCTTATTCCGGCTATCGTATTAAAACCTGGGGCGGAGATGTATCTGCCGGCGATGGCAACAGCCGCACAGTTACTATGGATTCTGATAAGACCATTACTGTCGAATTCGAAGCGGTCCCGCAACATCAGCTTACCGTCAATGTCACCAATCCGGCTTTGGGTTCGGTTACTCCGGGAAGCGGTTTATATAATGAAGGCACAATAGTTACTCTGACGGCAACACCTGCTGAAGGATACCGCGTTAGCAGCTGGGCAGGAGATGCAAATAGTAAACCAGCCTGGAATACAAATACAAATACCGTATTAATGAATGGCAATAAGACTGTTACAGTAACATTTGAGCTTGATTACAGCAGAGTAATACATGTTTTTGGCGATGACGCCAACGGCATTCAAAACGCCTTAAATCAGGCAAATAACGGCGACACAATACAAATTCATCCCGGCACTTATGTCAGTGGTCCGGGCATTTCTGTCAGTAATAAAGCAATCACTATAGTTGGAGACCCTGAACATCCCGAAAATGTTGTTATCGATTGTGAGCGTGAGTCCATAGGCATTACGCTCAGCGCCACCGGTCAGCAGGTCTGCACCCTCAACGGTATTTCTATCATAAATCTTCGCACTAATTCAATCGTGGCTCCTATGCTGCCCAATCCGCTGCCGGGCACGAACGGCAACAGTTCTTTTAGCAATCTTGGTGGCGCAATAACTCTTATCGGCAGTCATATAGTCAAAAACTGTATTATAAGAAATTGTCTACTTACAGTCAGCGATGCGTATAATGGAATCGCAGGCCATAAAGTCTGGCTTATCGCTGACGCTAATACCCCTGATGGCGGCAATGGCGGAAACGGCGGAGACGTTGGCGGAGCAGGTATCTATATTGTATCAGGCGACCCGAATATTACAAACGTTCGTATCGAAAATTGCACCGTCCACGCCGGAAATGCTGGCGACGGCGCCGTGGGCTTTGCCGACCCAACGCACAGATGGGAACCGGGCCCGGGACACACTGATCCAAACTATTTCGATCCAGGTCACGGTGGAACCGGCGGAACCGGCGGAAATGCATTCGGAGCCGGCGTTTATGCCCGGTCAGGAAGTCCGAAATTTACTAATGTTACTGTAAGCAACTGCGTTGCAATATCTGGCAACGGCGGAAACGGCGGCAGCGGTCCAACAGACGGCGACGCAGGTAGCGGAAATCTGCCTGGAAGAGTGCTTGGAGCAGGCATATATTGCAATCTTAATTCTAATCCGGTCTTTGTGAACTGCACAATTAACGATTGCAAAGGCTATAGCGGCATAGGCGGTAACGGCGCTAACGGCGGCCCAACACAATACAGATATAATAGGGGCGGTTACGGCGGACTTACAACAGACGCTGGCGCAAACCAGGGCGACCTTAAATTGTTCACGACAAAAGGCGGCGCTGTATTTTGCGATTCCAATTCCACCTCTAAATTTATCAATTGCACATTTAGTGATAATATAGTTTATGGCAGCATAAGTGGTATCGGAGGCTACACTTCAACCGGCTACCAACTGCAGCCAAGGAGAAACTACAGGCTGCCGTCCTTTGGCGCAGGCGTTTTCTGTTCTACGGCTTCTTTGGCAGATTTCAATAACTGCCTGTTCTTCGGCAACCGGACCGCTTACAACCAGGATTTCGAAGACCCCAACTACCTGCTTTTAATAAACGCTCAAATTGACATAGCCCCAACCATCCCTTATGACGGCGAATATACCGGTATGGGCGGCGGCTTGTGCTTGTGGTATGTATTATATTCCGATATTTACGAATGCAATTTTACTCAAAACTCTGCCCCCTTAGGCGGCGGCATATACGGCGAAGGAAGCGATATACATATCACTGATTCTAATTTTATAAATAATATCTCAATGGGCGGCGGTGGTATTCTGTCTCTTGAAAGCTTTTTATCAATAAGTAATTCAACTATCAGTGGAAATATTGCCGGCACTGTAACAGGATACTATCCGGATACCAGTGGCGCATTGTTTGGAACAGGCGGCGGTGTATATGCCCTCGATACTTATGCGGATATCAACGATACACTTGTAACCGATAACTTCGCAAAGATTACGGGCGGTGGCATCTGCCTCGACGGCGATAATTTCCTTAATCAACTTCAACTACCTCGCATTAAGAACTGTCTTATCACCGCAAATACGGCGGGTGAAGAAGGCGGCGGTATCGCCGCTGTATACTTTGCCGCACCGAAAATCATTAACTGCACTATAGCGGATAATATCGTATCAAACGCGAACGGCAACGGCGGTGGTTTGTTTGCTTCTTACAGAGCAGAGGTAATTGTTAAAGATACCATTTTCTGGAATAACAGCGGCAACGACGGCTCACAGATTGCCTTAACCAACGGCGGACCTTTTACCGATATGCCGGCTAAACTTACAATTACTTACAGCGATATCGACCTGAGATACATATCTGCTTTCGACTTACTTCAGTCTGAATCAAGTTCTGCAACAACCGCATCCGTTCTTGTTGATTCTCAGAATATTTATAACCAAATCAACTCCACCGGCTCAGCGAAAGTTATTGTAAGCCTCGTTGAACCGGCAGAAGCTCAAAAAATAGACTGGTCTTCATCTGCATCGGTAAGCGAATTGCGAAGCCAAATCACAGCCACACAGAATCAGGTTCTTTCGACGCTGATTTCAAGCGAATTTACATTGCGAAATAAGCTTACAAATATCGCTGCCTTCAGCGGACAAATTAATCTGACAGGCCTGAATAAACTTATTAATAATCCTCTTGTCGCTCATATTGAGCCGGTTAGAATTGTCCAACTTGCACTTGCCCAGGGCATTCCGCTGATGAACGCTATGGATACAAGGGGAACCTACAACGGCCAAGGCTTATCAATTGCTATTGCCGATACAGGCGTTGATTATACTCATCCAAGACTCGGCGGCGGGGCTTTCCCCAACAGCAAAGTCATTGGCGGCTGGGACTTCGGGGACAATGACAGCGACCCGATGGATGCTGAAGGACACGGAACATCCTGCTCCGGTATTGCTGCCGGTTCACTCGGCACAGTAGGCGATTATATCGGCGGTGTTGCTTATAATGCAAAAATTTATGCCCTGAAATTAGCCTCAAGCACCGGCGGCTGGAATATAGAGGACGACCAGGGTCTTACCGCGTGGGATTGGTGCATAACGCATAAAAACGACGACCCGGCAAATCCGATTATGGTAATAAGCAATAGCTGGGGATATATTGGTGAGGTTGGCGGCGCTCCCCACTTCTTCAGTACTCATCAGGAAGGCGATGAATTTTCGCCGGCTTACACACTATCTGCTCAAAGAGCTGTCGATGCAGGCATAACTATCCTTGCCGCTTCCGGCAACGAATTTCAAACTAACGGTATGCGTTGGCCGGCTGCAATGTCGAATGTTATCAGCGTCGGCGCAGTTTATGATGCAGCCTTTATGTCCCTGACCTGTCTTGTTCAAACACAACCCGACCAGGTAACGTGCTATTCAAATACCGCTAATATACTTGATGTTTTTGCGCCTTCTGAAAACGCTTATACTACGGCTCTTGGCGGCGGCTACAATCCGTATTTCAACGGCACATCGGCTGCCTGTCCTTACGCAGCAGGCGCTGTTGCGGCGATTCAAAGTGCGGCAATGCAGTTAAATGGCAGCTACCTGACGCCTGCTCAGATTAGAACCCTTCTAAAAATAACGGGCAAACCCGTAACGGACACAAAAGTTGCAATCACAAAACCGAGAGTGAACGTCGGTGCGGCAATCGCTTTGCTATCTCCGTCCGTGCCGATTTATAGCGAAGCCGACTGCACAATAACCGGCCTTGAGCAGGATGCCAACGGTATATGGATAATATCGGATAACCATAATATATCCCAGGACCCGAATTTCGTATTAGGTTATTATCTAAGCAGCATAGCGGCACTGCAGAATTTCGACAGCCCATGTTTTGATATAGGTTCGGATTTAGCGGCAAATCTGGGCCTCGACACATATACTACGAGAACTGACGGCGAATATGATATGGGAATTGTTGACCTCGGTTATCACTATTTCCAGGGACTGCCTCGCTATACATTAACTATAGAGGCCGATATCAACGATGCAAACGGCACAATTGAAGCGCCATGGATACCGGGCCATACTTATAATGTTTATGTTGGCAAGACAATATCGCTTCACGCTATTCCTGATGTCAACGTCAGAGTTGCTGCCTGGATTCTCGATGGTCAGGTTAATGAAACGCACAGCCGCAACTTTAATGTCGTGATGAATAGGTCGCATAGCGTTGCAGTCAGATTTGAACCTTTTGTATATGCATCGCACAATCTGATTGTTCCCGATGAGTATGAAAATATTCAGGACGCAATCGATGCGGCTGAAGACGGCGATACTATTTATATATTCAGAAAAGGCAACGGCCAGCCGTATTATATTAGCAGCCCTGATGGTTTAGACCTCAAGGGAAAAGCAATAACAATACGTTCGGAAAACCCGCTGGACCCGAATGTTGTCGCGGCAACAATTATTGACTGCGATTTTTCGGGGCGTGCCTTTATCTTTCAGAATGGCGAGGATGCCAACTGCGTTATTGAAGGTCTTACAATAATTAACTCCTTATCTGCCGGCGCTATTGCTCCACAACCAGCCCCCTATGACTACGGCGCCAACGGCAGTGATGCGGCCGGCAACGGCTTTGGAGGAGCCATCTTTATCGGCAAAAATACAAGTCCGACCATTCGATATTGCGTATTTTCAAATTGCCAGGTTACCGGCGGTATCGGCAGCGACGGCGTTAACGGTTACGACCTGATGGGACAAAATGACCAAAGACCTCGCGGCGGAAACGGCGGAAACGGCGGAAATGGCTCAGGTAACGGTTACGGCGGCGCCATTTATTGCGACCAAGACAGCAGTCCAACAATACTTAATTGCACAATCAACAACAGCACTGCTTTGGGCGGTATCGGCGGAGATGGCGGAAACGGCGGAAGAGGCACAACCAGCAAACTCGGCGGAGATGGCGGAAACGGCGGAAATGGTTCAGGCAACGGCTATGGCGGCACTATTTACGTTGTAAAAGACGCTAAACCAAAGATAATCGGATGCAGTTTTGTTACAAACTCCGCTTCGATGGGAGTCGGCGGCTCTCGCGGCTTGCAGGGTCCGGGCCAAATACCAACCCAGCCGCCATACGCTCAGGATGGTTACAATGGACAATCAACCGGCACGGGTTATGCTGGTGTAATCTACTACGAAAAAGGCTCATCGGTTGATATTAATAATTGCAGCTTCATCGATAATAATTCAATTATGGATGGTGGCGCTGTGCTTTGCGAACCGAATTGTTCTTATATCTCAATAGTTAAAACCAATATGGCCGGCAATAAAACTTTCTATGGTGGCGGCGGCGCTATAAAGTTCGGCGTAAATAATAATATTGCATTAACGGATTGCTATTTCGGCGGCAATATCGCGGACACCAACGGCGGCGCCCTATCAATAGGAAGCCTGACAGATTCCAGCCTCTGCCGTCTCGATCTCAACAATTGCGCATTTACTGATAACATTGCCAATGGTGTAGGCGGTGCTATCGCGGCCAGAAACATAGATGCCAATTTCATAGACTGCTATGTCAACAGAAATACAGCTAATTCCGGCGGCGGTCTGCACCTTATCTCCGATAAGTCAATTGTTAAGATTTACGGCGGCACTATTATGGAAAACAAAGCCATCGGCACAGTTGCCGAAGGCGGTGGAGCTTATGTTTCGAACCTGCCGATAGAAATCATAAACTGTCAGATTACCGGCAATACATCGAATTACAGCGGCGCAGGTATTATGCTTAAAGGCCCCGGCACAACTACTTCGAAAGTGCATAACTGCCTGTTTGTCCAGAACAGTGCGGCTGTAAAAGGCGGCGCGATATTCGTTTCGCTCAATTCTTCGCCGCAAATAACAAGCTGCACTTTCAGTGAAAACAAATGCCAGTCGGGCGGCGTCGGCGGCGCAATATCGTGCGCTTATACAAGCTCTCCGACAATAAAAGACTGTATTTTCGATAATACTGAAGGAACCGCTGTCTTTGAAGGCAGTATCGACAGCGATCCGGTTATTTCATACTGTCTGTTCAATCAAAACGACGGCGATTTCTATGATTATGACCTGAACAAAACTTATAATACCGGCAGTGTAAGCCCGGATGTTAATCTGGCAGCTCTAAATGCCGCAACCGGCGGTCATAACGTAACCGGCGACCCGAAATTTTTGGCGTCAGACCTCGGCGGCTATTATCTGAGCCAGACTATAGCCGGTAATACATTCCAGAGCCCGGCTGTGAATAGCGGCAGCGATTTGGCAGTAAATGTCAAAGTCCTGCCGGATGATAATATGGCTGATTATACCACCAGAACCGACAGCAATAATTTGGTTTCCAGCCAAGGCGATACAGGACAGCTTGATATCGGCTTCCATTATATCGACATTGAGCCTAATAAACCCAGACAATTCGGGCTTACAACAACAGTCCTCGGTGGTCACGGAAGTATTTTGCCTCCGGCCGGCAATTATTACGCGGGCACAACTATTAAGCTTACCGTCCTGCCCGTTCCAGGCTGGCGAGTAAATAAATGGACAGGCACAGACGATGACGGTTCATCTAATACCACAAACCACGTTGTTATGATTTGCAACAAAGATGTTTCAGTATCATTTGAGCAGCCGAGGAATCTATACGTTCCGGCTGAATACACTTCTCCACAGGACGCAATCAACCATGCCAAGGACGGCGACAAAATTATCCTTGCCAAGGGAACTTATTATGAGAGAGCAACTGATTATGATTGGGGGCAACTCGTAATTAACCATAAGAATTTTACGATTACGAGCACAAATCCCGATGACCCGTGCGTGGTTGCTCAAACAGCCCTTTCCGGCAACGGTTTTTGGTTCCTGAATGTCGATAGTAATATGATTCTGGACGGTATAACCATTCGGGATGCTCAATGGTTTCACGGTATTCTTGATTGTGGTCTCCCGGGAGCTCATGGGCCGACAGGTGACGGTGAAAACGGCTTGAGTATTATAGCATACACTTTAACGCTCAATAATGCTTCGCCGATAATCCGTAACTGTCGATTTGTCAACTGTTCGTCACTTGCCAGCAATGGATGCACAGGCACCGGAGACTATGGCGACGGCGGATGGGCCGGATTTGCCTGGGGCGGCGCTGCTTTTATCGATTCGACCAGTAATCCAATATTTAAAAACTGTTCGTTCATAGACTGTTTTGCACAGGGCAGTAACGGTATGGACGGCTCCGGCCGATTTGGCCACGGCGGAAACTGGGGCGACCCCAATTTTAATCCAAACAATCCAGACTATCACACTTGGGACTTCGGTCCTTATAATGACCCTGCTTACTATAGCGGTTACGGCGGAGCGGTTTATTGTATGGGCGGAAGCAGACCGCAATTTGAAAAGTGCCTCTTCCAGGGCAATCACTCATACGGCGGTGTATGCGGCATAAGTGGAAGCATTCATGATTTCGCTTATCCGCAAGTGCACTATGCTATCGATACCTTCGGCGGAGCTGTCTATTTGGCCAGCGGCAGCGTGGCGACATTCACAAGCTGTGATTTCAACGACAATGAAGCTCATACCAGAGGCCAGGTAGGAAATTCCGACGCGAATATACCAAATACAGCAACCTTAGGAAATTTACAAGCGGTCCTATACGACCCTGTTATGAGCTATGGCGGCGCTATCTGCGCTGAAGGAACCGCAATACCAATTATAAAGGATTGCACCTTTACTAATAACCGCGCCTGCGCAGGCGGCGGTATGTATTGGGAAAATTCAATTGCTCATATCAGCAGAAGCAACTTCCGGAACAACACATCAATGCTCGGCGGTGCCGTAGTGCTGGCAGACAGCAATTCTATTTTCTTTGAAAGCGATTTCAGCGGTAATGAGGCTGTCGAGCCAATCGGCCAGGGCGGTGCAATTTACTGCGTATCAAGCGCGGCAAAATTCTACGACTGCGAAATTAACGGTAATAATGCCTCGACAAGCGGCGGCGGAGTTTACTTCGCCGGTGAACTTGAACCGAATATGCACAACTGCCTTATCACAAACAACGTCGCAGGCAGAGACGGCGGAGGCATATCAGCAAACTGGGATGTGCAGCTTTCTCTGTCAATCTGCACCGTAGCACACAATGAAGCAACAAGTTATGGCGGCGGTCTGAGTTGTGCTTACCAGGCAAATACCAAGATTATCAATAGTATATTCTGGAGCAACAGAGTAGATAATGATAATGGCGGACCAGAAATCTCCATAGGAAGCGGTTTCGACGCTGCTGATAAATTAACAGCTGCTGTTACTGTTTCCTACAGCGACATAGAAGGCGGCGCAGCAGATGTATTTGTTGACGCCGAGCACGGCTGCATACTTAACTGGGATTACACAAACAATCTCGCCGGCACAACACTGACAAATCCGCTGTTTGAGATGGGCGACTTTGGCGATTACTATCTTAGCCAGATCGCAACCGGCGACCCGCTGCAGACAACAAACAGCAAATGCGTTGATGCCGGCTTCGAGACGGCAATTTATAATGATATGTACAGACACACAACGAGAACTGACAATGTCCTTGATGTTGCTGATTCCAATGTTGATATGGGTTATCATTATACGCTAACCGCTGAAATACTTGGTGATTTTAACTTTGACGGTATTGTTGATGGAAATGACTTTATCCTCTTCCAGCAATACTGGATGGATAGCGACTGTTCATTCCCATACTTCTGTCATGGTCGAGACCTGAATGAAGACGGCGAAGTTGACTTTGAAGACTTTGCATTATTTGCCGCAAACTGGGGTCAGACAGAAACAACCCCGCCAAAACCAGACCCATCAACCTGGGCCACAAAGCCGCAGTCGGCAGGAGATACTGAAATTACAATGAGAGCAACTACCACAAAGGACAACTCAGGTTCACAGGTACAATATAAGTTCGAGTGTGTATACGGCAGCGGTCATAACCGCGACTGGGATCCATGTTCATCATATACCGACACCGGTCTTTCCAAAGGCGCACAATATGGCTACAAAGTTAAGGCAAGAGATGCACAGCACAATGAAACGGGATGGAGCGTTATTGGCTATGCAGTGGCAGGCGAAGACGATACACCGCCAACGCCGGACCCAATGGAATGGGCAACAGAGCCTTTCCCAACATCGTCAACTTCTATTCGTATGGCTGCGAAAATTGCCAGCGATATCAGCGGCGTGGAATACTATTTCCATTGTACCAGTTTGGGCGGCCATGACAGCAACGGCTGGCAGAACAGCACGTTATATAATGACTCAGGCCTTGAACCTAACACGGCATACACCTATCAGGTAAAAGCCCGTGATAAATCAGATAGTCACAACGAAACGCAATACTCCCCTGCACGCACAGCTATCACCTTGAGCGAAGGGCAGGAACCCAACGAGTCCAATGAACCAAATATACCGGTGCAAACTGATACGACTCCTCCAGAACTCAACCCGAGCACGTGGGCTACCGTGCCTCATGCTATACAGGGCGCGATCCCTCCATATTATTGGTATCATACTATGACAGCAACTGTTGCTACAGACGCAAGCCCACCGGTTGAGTATTATTTCGAATGTGTTACCGACAGTCACCTGGACAGCGGCTGGATAACAAGCCCAACTTATACATCAGGTCCGTTTGACGGTCCAAATTATAATAACGCCTACAGAGTCAGAACAAGGGACTCCGCAACGCCGAATTCCAACGTAGGAAATTACTCGCAGACATATCATCTGCTTGACGGATATCAATAACCCTGATTTGATAAAAGTTTCACAAAAAGCCTCCGTAGAAACGGAGGCTTTTTTATTAATCCATTTAAGGCAGATAACCTCCTTTTGCAAGTATTGTATAAAACCATAGTTATGAATATTTTAAAAAAATATTCTTCATTTAAATAGAAGGATTGACAACAGAACAAACAAAAGCTACCCTAATCGTCTCATCGTTTAGGAACTAAAGCAGAAAGCTTTTTCAGCATTGATTTATCTGAAAAGCGTCGAGGAAACCAGACACACTAATGCGACATTGTTTTAGCTGTTCAATTTTGAGTATTTCGCAAAATAAAAGGATTTTAGGCTTAAAGAATGGAGACAAAGAAAGCCGGAAAACAGCCGACCATAGGTAAAACAACGGTAGAATTTGTAATTACAATTTCCATCGCGGTGATTTTGTTCTCAATATTAAATTTTCTTGGGGTTTTCAGCCGGCTTCACGCATTACCGGCTCAAGAACATGAGGAACTCCATAAACTGCTGTTTTTAGCGGCATTTTCCGCAGCAGCATTAGCCGTCTTTTCATTCAGAAGATGGTTTGAATTACGCAGGGCATACAAAAAACTGGCTCAATCCGAGGAAAAACTTCGTTTCCAGTCTGAACTTCTTGATGAAATAGGCGACGGTATTACAGCTACAGACCTTGAGGGAAAAATTACCTATGTCAATCAGACTCAATGCAACTGGATAAAAAGAAATAAAGACGAACTCATCGGACAATCAGTTAAAATTTATGATATAGACGATTCTTTAGATACAATTCAGCAGGAAATAATCAAAACTACCCACGAAGAAGATAAATGGTCGGGAGAAATCGCCAACATCACTCCTGACGACAACAAAATCACATTAGAATGTCATACGTGGCTGATGAAAAACAAAGACGGCAAACCAACAGGAATATGCGGAGTAGCGAGAAATATAACCGAAAGAAAGGAACGCCAGCAGGAACTTTTAAAACACAAGCGTTATCTGGAGGCTCTCGATGCCGCCGCCGGCATACTTTTAAACTCAATATCGGAAATAAAATATGAAGATTTCCTTGCGGCATTAGGGCCGGCGTCAGGAGCTGACAGGGTCATTGTCTTTCTCAAAAAAATCGACCAAAACGGCGGGTTCTCTATGCCCATCCGGGCACAGTGGAATGCAAATGAAAATGTAAGTGTGGTAACAAACAAAACTCATAATTTCTTTATACAAAATATCTGGCCGAATTGGGAAAAAACTCTCGCCTCCGATAAGCCTGTATGTCTGCTGGCAAGCAACTTACCGGATTTTGAGCAGACTTTCTGGAAGTCGCTGAATATAAAAGCCCTGCTTGCCCTGCCGATAATTATCGACGGAAAACTGGAGGGATTTGTCAGTTTCGACAACTGCACCGAGTATCGTCAATGGACGACATCCGAAATCGAATTCCTGCACACAGCCGCAAAAAATCTTGCGAACGCAATGAAGCGTCTTGAAATTAAAAAAGAACTAAAGGAACAGAGAGACTTTGCGCAAAGACTGATTGAGACCGCTCAGACTATCGTTCTCGTAATGGACAAGGATGCAAATATTGTAACCTTCAATCCATATTTTGAAAAACTGACAGGCTACCGGCTTGATGAAGTAAAGGGCAAAAACTGGTTTGGCACTTTTCTGCCCGAAGAAGACCGACAGAAAATCCGCAAGCTTTTCGCAACAGCCGTAATCGACACTCCTACAAAAGGCAACATTAACCCTATCGTAACAAAAGACGGCCGGCTTCGATATATAGAATGGTTCGACAAAACACTGACAGACAAAAATGGCAACATAACGGCCCTGCTTTCAACCGGTCAGGATATTACTGAAAGATTAAAGGCGGAACAAGCACTAAAGGATTCTGAGGCAAGATTAAAGACAATATTTGACGATTCCCTTGATGGGATACTTTTGGCAGATATAGAAACCAGAAAATTCCAAATGCACAACAAAATGATATGCAAGATGTTAGGATACACCGAAGAAGAAATATTGCGCCTTAGTGTAAATGACATCCACCCCGAAAAAGACCTGCCGCATGTCATAGAGACGTTTGAGAGACAGGCGCGAGGAGAAATCAAGCTTGCCGACAGCCTGCCGGTAAAAAGGAAAGACGGCAGTGTTTTTTACGCAGATGTTAATACGTCGCCAATTACCTTAGGCGGCAAAAAATATCTTATGGGCAGTTTTCGCGATATCACCGAGCGCGAGCAAGCGGAAGAGGAATTAAGAAAAGCACACGAAGAACTTGAACAAAGAGTCGAACAGCGAACTGCAGAACTAAAAAAAACAAATACACAACTATTGAAAACCATTGAAGAAAGAGACCGCATCCAGAAGGTTCTGCAGGAAACCGAAAAACTGGCAGGGGCAGGCAAGCTCGCAGCTCAGATTGCACACGAAATCAATAATCCACTGGCAGGAATTAAAAATTCATTTCTGCTTGTAAAAGACGCCATTCCACAAAATCATCAATACTTCGAATACGTCGGCAGAATCGAAAAGGAAATTGACCGGGTTTCACAGATTGTAAGGCAGATGTTTGACCTTTACCGGCCGGGCACTCCTCCTGTAAACCAATTCAGGCTCTATGATACAATAAAAGATATTGTGGAACTGCTCAAGGCCGCCTGTCGGGAAAAACAAATAAATATTCAAATTGACTGCAGTGAAAAAATCACAGTAACTCTTTCGGATGCCCTGCTAAGACAGGTTATCTTCAATATTGTTCAAAACGCGATACAGGCTTCGGGCTCTGATACGACAATAAAGATATGCGCCTCAGCCGATGACGGCAGATTGAATATTTCTGTTAGCGACGAAGGACCCGGCATAGACGAAAAAATAAAGGACAAAATTTTTGAGCCGTTTTTCACCACAGGTTTAGGCGGACCTGAAAGCGGCTTAGGCCTGGGACTTGCAATAACAAAGGATATAATCAATGCGATGAATGGAGAAATTAACTTTAGGAGCGAAAAAAATAAAGGAACTATCTTTAATATTTCAATTCCGGTGGAACATGGACAAGCAAAATGAAAATTTGTTTGGCAGCATTTTAATAGCGGACGATGAGCAGACATTTCTGAAATCCACTGCACAACTGCTGTGCAATGAAGGTTTCGAATGCGATTGTGCCGAAGATTCTACGGCAGCTCTGGATAAATTATCCAAAAAAACTTATGATTTGCTGATTACTGATATAAAAATGCCCGGCAATTCGAACCTGGAGCTTATCAGAGAACTATCTGAAAATATGCCCATAATCAAAGTCATTCTCGTAACCGCATATCCATCACAGCAAACAGCTATAGAAGCAGTCAGGCTGCCCATTGCGGCTTACCTTGTTAAACCTGTTGATTTTCCCGAACTGCTGGAAAAAGCGAAACACGCCGTAAAATTAAGCCAGCTTAACAGAATAGTGGCCGCAACGAGGAAAAACTTTCAGCAGTGGACAAGCGAGCTTGAAAATATAGAACTCTCTCTGCAGCATGGCAAATGCAATTCATTCAAAGAGACTTTTGAAAGTTTTCTTGAATCCGTCACCATCAAAATAGACGAGGCTTTCAAGAGTGCCCAACAGGCTATCGGCCTGCTTGACACCTCAAAACAAGAAACGCAAATATGCCAGGTTGTGCAATGCGAAGCGCTTGCTGAACTAACCGAAGGCATTGAACAGGCTGTAACTGTTTTGAAGGACAGCAGAGAATTATATAAATCGAAACAACTCGCAAAAACCAGAGCAACTTTGGAAAAACTTCTGAAAAATATCCCTAAAAATTCTGCAAAAGGTCAGGCTATTTAAGGTTATGGACTATGGAACAAATCACAGTAAAGAAAATTAATCCCGAACATAAAAAAATTGCCAGACGAATCCTGCTGGCCGACGATGAACAGACTTTTCGAGAATCAACGGGCGAACTGCTTCGCAAAGAAGGTTACCAGTGCGATTGTGTTCCTGATGCTCCTTCTGCAGTTGAAAAACTCAGACAAAATTCTTACGATTTGTTAATTGCGGACATCAAAATGCCGGGCAATCCTGAACTTGAACTGATTAGAAAACTGCCGGAAATTGCAAAAGGAATGCCCGTTATTCTTGTTACCGCATTTCCATCCCAGAAATCGGCAATAGAATCGGTAAATCTGCCTGTAACCGCTTATATGGTAAAACCTGTCGATTTTGCAGAACTCAAAAAAAATGTCGCTGAAGCAATTAAACGAAAAAATCTTTTCCAGTCTGTTACGGATACCAAGCAGCGGCTTGCGGCCATGCAAAAACACATACGGAATATCGAAGAATCGCTGAAAGAGAAAAATCATAAAGGATTTTCAGCATCTGTAAAAAGCTTTCTGGATTTTACACTTGGAAATATAAGCTGGGCGATGAGCGATATCAAAAATCTTACCTATATGCTTACGAATGAACAGTCTGAACCGACAGTATGCAATCTTTTAAACTGTCCCCGGCTGAAAGAGCTGACTGAAGGCTTATTATCAACTGTCCGAGCTCTTGAAAAAACTAAAAGCTCTTTCAAATCAAAGGAACTGGGACAGTTAAGAATCCGGCTCGAGCAATTATTAAAAAAAGTGAAAAAAATTTAAGGTTCTCATAGAATTTGCCGATAACTGACAGACAGGAAAAATAAAACCGTTAAACCTTTACGGACGGCAATAAGGCTTGTAAGTAGAAGGCATAACCCTAAAGAGCAGGTTATGCCTTTTTTATTTTAAGTTATTGACAATATTACATTTAAATCAGGGAACAGTTACTTTGAATCAGGTAAAAAAACGAAAATCAGCAGGGCCAAACGATATTAACCTATATACTGCATTAGCGATATTCGTCAATAATGCCTCACGGCTTATTGACGTTATTCTCGATGCCGCCCAAATAGAAGATTTATCGCTGACTGAAGAAACCGCTGCAAGATTAAGCCTTTACAGCGATAACGCACGACTGACAGGTTTCACTAAAAATATAAACAATCTTATCATCGCCGCCAGGGAACGGAAAATGCCTGTTGTCCGAAGTGAAGCGGAAAAATTAAGGGAAATTTTTGAGCAAATGACGAAATGCACAAATAAGACAGAACTGGAAAAGCGAATCGCTCTTGAAGAAAAAGCAGCCCGAATTGCAGCATTCAACTGATTTCCCCTAATCGCCTGTTGCTTCAATTCTGCATTTTTCAATGGCAGCCAGAAATTCACTGCCATAGCTTTTACGCATAATCCTGCTGTCAAGCACAACTACAATTCCGGTATCTGTTTTGCTTCTTATAAGCCTGCCGAAGCCCTGCTTAAATTTTATGACCGCCGCCGGCAGCTGATAACTGTAAAAAGGATTATGTCCCTGCGACCTTATATATTCAATTCTGCCCTGAACAAGCGGATGCGTCGGAACGGCAAAGGGCAGCCTGACAATAATAACATTACTCAAGGCTTCTCCCGGCACATCTACTCCCTGCCAGAAACTGTCCGTGCCAAAAAGCACACTTTTCGTGCCGCTTTTAAAACACTTCAAAAGCTCTGCTCTGCTCGTCCCTGAACCGTGGACAAGCATTTCGATATCGTTCTCATTGAACCAATCGGAAAGCAAAGCGGCAAATTCTTCGAGCATCTGGAAACTCGTGAACAGCACAAATGCCCTGCCGCTGGTCTGTTTTATGTATTTTTTTACTTTTTCCGCCGCCGCCCTGGCAAAACCTTCATCATTCGGTTCAGGCAAATCAGGCTCAATATACATCGTTACTTGCCTTTGATAATCGAAAGGTGAACCAAGTTTTAACCGCTGGAAATTTTCCAAACCGATACGCTCGGCAAAAAAAATGAATCCTTCATCATCCGAAGACGAGGCAACGCAGAGAGTTGCACTTGTAAATATTATAGACTCAAACTTATCAAGCAGGCACTTTTTAATGTGCTGTGCAGGATTTATCGGAGCGCTTTTGAGCGTTAGCGTTTTTCTCTTGTTTTCTTTGGCTCGACTGAGCTCGCCGAAGTCCGACTCAACCCAGTAAATATCATCAACATTCTTTTGCGCAAGGAAATTCTGGACATCCATCTCAACCGCGCTCAACAGGTCGGCAAAACGCAGGAACTCGAATTGTTCATCGAAATCTCCAGTTTGTTTGGCGATTTTTGAAAGAGTCAGCCTTAACTTTTTAACCGGTTCGGTAAGACAATCAGCCACAAAACCCGGTCCCGTCCTGCCGTTGCCTTTATTTGCCGCAAGCCACCGTCCGACTGATTTAAAAAAATCGTTTGCGGCAGTTCTGCAGGAATCTACCAGACTAATCGCTTCGCTATGCTGCGTATCCGACCTCGGCTCGACGCCAAGTCGAGACGGGTTTGCAAGAAGACCCTTTTTTGTCCTCTGGTTATACAATCCCTGCAAAATAAACGATATGCGCCTGTCGCTTATATCCAGTCCAAAATGGTCCTCGGCAACATGTTCAATATTGTGGGCCTCATCAATAATCACATAACGATAATCAGGAAGTATAGAAACATTCTGCTGCTTTAAGATAAGGTCGCTGAAAAGCAAGGCGTGATTCGCCACGATAATATCTGCGTTTTCAAGCCGTCTGCGGCTGCGCCAATAAAAACATTTATTAAAATGAGGACACTTTCTGCCGCGACAATTGCCGTGTTCGCTCATAATCGAATGCCATATTTGCGGTGACGGCACAAAACCAATATCACTAAGTGAGCCGTCCGCAGTCTGCTTTGACCAGTTACTCAAATGCATAAGCTGAGCCGAATCGCTGTCAAACAGCCCCTGCTGCTTCCTTATGGCAAATTCAAGTCTCCTCAAACATAAGAAGTTATTCCGCCCCTTTGCAAGACAAGCCGTAAAACGATTGTCCAGCAGATGAACCAAAAAGGGAATGTCCTTGTTTATCAACTGTTCCTGAAGTGTAATTGTATATGTGCTTATAAGAATCCTGCACTCCTGCTGTTTTGCAGCTTCTATGGCAGGAATCAAATATGCAAAACTTTTGCCTATTCCTGTTCCCGCTTCAACAGCAAGATGAAAATGGCCTTTTAAGGCGTTCTGCACGGCTTTTGCCATTTGTCTCTGCTGAGGCCTGTCCTCATATCCGGGCCAGGCAGAAGCAAAAAGTCCTGTTGGACCGAAAATTTTTTCCTCGTCGAAACCGTCCTGGAGCATCCGGCTGCGCCTCACCGTGACTTTTTCTCTATTGCCTGTTTCAATGCCTTTACAGCGGCGCTGTCGGGCATCTTTCCCGCAGAAAATTTTATCGCCTCTGCCGCCAAATCATTTTTATCAAGCTGATAATATACATACGCCAGCAGAAAACTAAGCTCCGCCGACTGCGTCCTTTCAATCCATGTTTTTATATCCTCTATCCTGCTCTCAAGACGGTTTGCGTCAGGTATCATAGCATTGAGGTCGATTTTGAAATCGACATACTGCGGAAAGATATTTATCGCTCTTGCGAGAAAATATGCGCTGCTCATATATTCTCCCGAAGCAAACAGGGCGTGTGACCTTCCTGCGTAAGCAAGCGGGTCATCCGGCTTGTATATGCTGGCAAGCGTATAAGCATCAACGGCGTTATAGTATTTGCCCTCTTTTAAAAATTCCTCTGCAGTTCGCATATAATAATTGAATTTATCTTTTGACTGAGTCGCAAAACTCCTGTGTATCTCGACAGTAGCTTTAGCAGTTTCTTTTTCTATTTCCTCCAGACCGCCTTTTTCAGAAGGGGCTTCTTCGGGTTTTTCGGGCTGTTTCAGCCCGCCAGGCAACTGCGAGGGAGGTTGCTGCTCTGAAGACTTTTTAACCTCTTCAAGCATCTGCTCATAAACATCTTCTACAGGTTTCTGTGCTTCGACTTTGGTAATCTCGTCAGGCTGTAAAGGCTTAAGCGGTTTGAAACGTTCGGCCGGTTCAGCCGGCTTAACCGGCTGAGGAACAAGCGTATTTTCTTCCTGTTCCTTAGCCTGTTGTTCTTCAGTAATTTCGTGCAAACCCCTACCTGCCTTCTGCAGAGCGATACTTAATTTCTCTTTGTTTTCTTTGCGCATAAGTTCTAAGCTGGTCGCACGTTCAAGGTCCGTCGGCTCATAACTCAACGGCCTGGTCCTGCTGTAATCATATAAAGGCGAAGCGGCAGATATTTCGGGCGTTTTTACAGCCTTCGGTATTTGTGACTCTACAAAGTTGCCTGTTCCTCCGGTTGCTCGAATACTCGGATATGTCAAAGTCGTTCCGAGTGCATTTGGAGCAAGTGTGCTTACAGTGCTCGAAGGCAGATAATAAGGCTGCGGCAAAAACTGCGGCCTTGTAGGGGAACTAATCGGCGCCGTAAGCCTGAGAAACGAACTTATACCCTCCGACCCCAGAGGTGCTCCAAAATCCGTTGGCGAACCATAAGGAACAAGACCATGAAAATAATTCATTCCGCCGACATTGCCGGTTACCGTCAAATTACCGCTGGGGGTAGTTATAGGATTAGGGGACCTTATAAGGCCGCTGCGTTCGCTGCTCGGCGGAGCAGCAGGATTGCCTATTTCATCTTCAAGCGCAAAACATTTTGTGCAGAAAAGTATCAAAACCAGAATAAAAACGAATTTTTTATTGCTTAACTTTTTCACAGCAAACCTTCCATTATTTTCTCTTATATTTCGGCTTTTGAGCCCAGCTTAATTTGCCTGCCAGCGTATCCCACTGAGTGCGAAGCGGATTACTGACAACAAGAAACGCCCCGTCGTGTTTTTCGACCGTAACAAAATCGCCATTTTTGAGCAGGCTTAATATCTGACCGTCAAGCGTTACCGTAGTGCCTTCATTTATCTTCTGCAGATGGATTTCAATTTTACTTTCGGCGTTTATTACAATAGGCCTGAAACTAAGTGTATGCGGACATATCGGCGTAATAACTATTGCCGAAAGATTTGCGGAGATTATAGGTCCGCCTGCTGAAAGATTATACGCTGTAGAACCGGTAGGGGTTGATATTATAAGGCCGTCGCTGACGCAATCCGCAAGGCTCTGCCCGTCAACCGTTATTTTTAAATCCACCATCTGATAATTAGGACCTGCATTTACCACAACATCATTTATAGCCGTTGAGCTTAATTTATCCCTGCTGCCGTCTGTAACGGCACATCTAAGCATCATCCGTTTCTCTACCAGAGCGGCATCAGATGTAACCCTGTCAAAAAGGTTTTTTAACTCTTCAATGCTAAACTCGGCAAGAAAACCGAGCCTGCCGACATTTACACCTATAACCGGCACGCTTGTCTTACTCAAATCTCTGGCTGCCGAGAGTATCGTGCCATCTCCGCCGAAAACAATCGCAAAATCCGCATCCCTGACAACATCGTCTGCACAATCGCCGCGAAAACAGTTAGCAAGAATCTCGGCCCTGCCGGCAGCAAATTTTGTAAAGTCGCCGATTGCTTCAGCTACAAAATCCCGCCGGGCATCGCCGAAAATAATCAGTTTTGGTTTATGTCCTTCTTTAACCATAATTTCAACTCGTCTTCATCATCTTTTTTACTGTTTCGGCAATTTTCCCAGCACTCAAGCCGCAGAAATTAAGCTGTTCTGTTCTTTTGTCCGGCTGAACAAACTTATCACCGATGCCGAGTGCCTTAATTTTTGCCATATCAAGACCAGCCTTTGCTGCTGCCTCAAGAACCGCTGAACCAAATCCGCAGGCGGCAGAATGGTCTTCAACGGTTATTATACTAAAATCATCGGCCAATAATGAAATTATTTTTTCGTCAACAGGCTTGGCGAATCGAGCGTTTATAACGATTATATCGATATTATCGACCGTAAGAATTTCTGCCGCCTTAAATGCTTCGATTGACATACTACCATACGCAACTAAGGCTAATTTATCCTTTCCCTGTCTTAATATAATGCTTTTGCCTAACTCACAAGGCTGCGAAAAAATTTCAGGACAAATACTATCGTCAACATAATCTTTTGGACATCTTATCGCTACCGGACAGTTACTTTCAGCGGCAAACTTCAGGGCGCCTTTAAGCTCGATGCTGTTTGCCGGCGAGATAAGCACCATATTCGGCATCATCCTCAGAAATCCAATGTCCATAAGACCGTGATGGGTCGGGCCGTCTGCCCCGACAAGACCCGCCCTGTCGATGCAGAAAACCACCGGCAGATTTTGCAGCGCAACTTCCTGAAATATCTGGTCGAAACTTCTCTGTAAAAATGTCGAGTAAATACATATAAAAGGTTTCAATCCGAGTTTTGCCTGACCAGCCGCAATATCCACTGCTGCTGATTCAGCAATGCCCACATCATAATAACGGTCTTTAAATTTTTCCCTGAATGCCGCTAATCCTGTGCCGTCAGACATCGCGGCGGTAAGAGCGATTATTTTTTCATTTCCCTCGGCAAGCTCAACTATGCAGTCTGAAAAACACTCGGTAAATGATTTTTTCTGAGTGTCTTTTTCGGACTGGTCTCCGTTAATTTCAAATGGACCTGTCGAATGAAACCGCGTCGGGTCATCATCGGCAGGAGTAAATCCCCTTCCCTTTTTTGTATAAACGTGAAATATCGCAGGAGTATCAAGATGTGATATCGCTTTAAAAAGCTTTATAAGCGAGGCAATATCGTGGCCGTCAACCGGACCGAAATATGGGATATTCAAACTTTCAAAAAGCCTGCTTGGCGTAATCGCCATACGCAAAGTTTTTTTGAAATTTTTAAGAGCATCTTCCATTTTCTTACCGAGAGGCAGATGCTCAAGAATCCTGTCGGTTCTGTTTCGCAAATCCTCATAAGTATGGCTTAGCCGGACTTTGGCAAGAAATTGAGCGACAGAACCCTGCGTAGCATCTATCGCCATCGAATTATCATTCAGCACAATAAGAAGCTGCCTTTTAACAAGACCGAGATTATTCAATGCCTCGAAACTAAGGCCGTTCACAATGCTTGCATCACCGACAAAAGCAACGATTTTTTCCTTTGTGCCGAGCTTTTGCGATGCAATCGCAATACCGAGCGCCGTTGGAATTGAACTGCCTGCGTGACCTACAGCGAACTGGTCATAAGGACTTTCATCAGGATTGGGGAAACCGCTGATGCCGTCCTTTTGTCTTAATTTTTTGAATTGCTCCTTTCTGCCGGTAAGTATCTTATGAGCATAACATTGATGTCCGACGTCCCACAAAAGTTTATCCGAGCTGAAATCAAAAACATAATGCATCGCGATTGTCAACTCCACAACTCCAAGATTACTTGACAGATGACCACCTGTATGGCTGACCGATTGTGTAATATAAGCCCTTAGCTCGGAAGCAAGCTTATTCAGCTCCTCTATCGAAAGCTGTTTTAAATCCGATGGAGAATTAACTTTATTAAGTATTTCGTATGGCATTTTTACCTTGTTCTGCATAAAAGCACAAAGACCAGTTCCTTTAAAATCGCAGCACTATCGCCTAAATAATCGACAATCCGGGCAGCTTCATCGGCAATTTGGCCGGCCTTTTTTTTAGATTGTTCAAGACCGAAAATAGCCGGATATGTGAGCTTTCCCTGTTTTGCGTCTTTGCCTGCCGTTTTGCCAAGCTGCGTGCTTGTCGAAGAAACATCAAGAATATCATCGGCAATCTGGAATCCCAAACCTAACTTAAGGCCGAACCGGCTTAATAAATCTTTCTGCTGCGGCGAAGCGTCTGCCGCTATTGCTCCCAGAAGAGCAGAAGCAGCAAACATTTTCGCTGTTTTATTAATGTGAATATTATGTAAATCATCACTAACGTCTGCACCATTTTGAGCAAGCCCGCCCCGCCCGACTCGCGTCTGGCGAGTCGAGGCGGAAAGGTCGCTAATCTGTCCGGCAACCATACCGGCAGGTCCTGCTGCTTCGGCAAGAGTCTTTATCATTTCAACCGCTTTTAAAGGCTTGCTGATTTTCGTCGATAATATTTCAAATGCCATCGTCAAAAGTGCATCGCCTGTAAGAATAGCGGTCGCCTCATCAAAAGCCTTATGGCAGCTCGGTCTGCCCCTGCGAAAACCATCATCGTCCATCGCCGGCAAATCATCGTGAACAAGCGAATAGGTATGAACCATTTCAATCGCCGCCGCAGCAACTTCGGCATCCTTATTAACAGTGCCTGACACAGCCTCGCAGCACAACAGGACAACCGCTGCCCTTATCCTTTTGCCGGGCGAAGAAAGAGTATATTCAATAGCCTCTCTCAGCCTTTCAGGAACACCGGCAAAATCCTTAACTGCAGCAGCAATCACTTCATTGACAAGCTGAGCCTTCTGCTCAAGTGCGGTTTTAACATCAATTTTTTCTGAATTTTGGGCCACTTTAACCCGCTATTGGAGTTTTTTCACAAACCTGTTATTATACACATTTTCCAATATTCATACAGCCAATTATAGATTGTGGACGATAAAAGACTTTTAATTTTGGGCGTAACCGCCGGCGGCAAAGGCAGATTAGCCTTTGAGTTAGCGAAAAAACTCGATGCCGAAATACTCAGCATCGACTCGATGAAAGTCTATCGCAGAATGGACATAGGAACTGCAAAACCTTCAAAAAAAGCACAAAAGGAGATGAATTTTCACCTCATTGACGTTGTCGAGCCAAGCGAACCTTTCAGCGTCGATAGATTTCTGAACCTCTCCGAACAATCTATCAAGCAAATAGAATCAAAAGGAAAATCAGTTGTCGCTGTCGGCGGCAGCGCAATGTATATTAAGGCAATGCTATATGGAATTTTCGAAGGCCCCGGCACTAATGAACAAATCCGTCAGGAACTTAAAAATCGAATCGCACAAACCTCGCTTGAAGAATTGCACAAGGAACTTGCTACTATCGACCTCCCTGCCGCAGATAAAATCCATCGTAATGATGAAAAACGAATAATAAGAGCATTGGAAGTCTATCAACTGACAGGAAAACCGATTTCCAGCTTCCAGCAGCAATTCGATTTGCCGCAGCCAAAAGGCGACTGGATAATTATTGGATTGCGAAGAGAAAAAGACGAGGAAAACAAGCAAATAAACGCCAGAGTAAAAAAAATGATTGAAGCCGGTCTAATTGACGAGGTAAAAAGTCTGCTTGCTGAAGAAAAACCATTAAGTTTGCAGGCCCGCAGCGCAATCGGTTACGCTGAAATTATTGACTATCTACAGGGTAAAGAATCTCTCGAAAAAACTATTGAAAAGATAAAAATCAACACCCGCCGATTCGCAAAGGCCCAGCGAACCTGGTTTAAAACCTTCAAAAATGTCCATTGGCTGGATATCAGCGAGGGAGACAGGGTTGAAGACGTTCTTAAAAAAGCCGCAACGATTCTGCAATGTTAATTCTTGCAAAATAAGCTCTGTAAATGTAAAGTAATCCAGGGGTAGAACAGAAAATAGTATTTTTCTGTAACCTCTTGCAAAATATAGACTTGCGTCTGTAGCTCAATTGGATAGAGCATTGGTCTACGGAACCAAAGGTTACAGGTTCGAGTCCTGTCAGACGCGATTTGAGTTCGGTCATTTTAAACATATAATTTTTGAAAAGCGGATGATTATGGAAACGAATAAAGATTTTTTAGGGCAGATTCTTGAAAAGGCCGCTTCTCTTTTCAAGCACATCATCCTGCCGGAAGGCAGTGATGAAAGGACAATAGAGGCAGCAAAAAAAATCACCGACAGAAAAATAGCAAGACTGACCATCCTCGGCGATGAAAATCAAATCAGTGCTGCACTTAAAACAATAGGGGTGAAAACAAACGACATAAATATCATAAATAATCAAACCAGCGGTAAACTAAAAGACTATGCAGAACAATTTTATCAGCTTCGCAAAAATAAAGGTGTCACGCCGGAGGGCGCACTTAAAACCGTCAAAGAAATGGTCTATTTCGGCACAATGATGATAAAAAATGGTGAGGCTGACGGCCTCGTTTCCGGCGCAACACACTCAACGGCTGACACCGTTCGCCCTGCTTTACAAGTCATAAAGGCTGCCAAAGGCATTAAAACCGTTTCGAGTATGTTTTTTATGACAAACAGTAAAATGACAATTCTTTATGCAGACTGCGGCCTTGTCGAAGAGCCGGATGCCGAGCAGATAGCGGATATTACACTTTCCACTGCAAGAACAGCAAAACAATTCGGCATTGTGCCAAAAATCGCTATGCTGTCCTACTCGACAAAAGGCTCCGCACAGGGCACAGTGCCTTCAAAAATGGCAAAGGCAACCGAGCTTGCGAAAAGTAAACTGGCAAAGGATTTTGACAGCGAATATCTAATTGACGGCGAATTGCAGTTCGATGCCGCTTTTGTGCCAAAGGTCGCTGCTAAAAAATGCCCAGACAGCCCTCTTAAAGGCCAGGCTAATGTATTTATCTTCCCGGAACTCGGAGCAGGCAATATCTGTTATAAAGTTACGGAAAGACTGGCGGGATTCAACGCTTATGGCCCGATTCTACAGGGACTTGCCAAGCCTGTAAACGACCTATCCCGCGGCTGCAATAGCGATGATATCGTAGCTGCGGTGGCAATAACAGCAATGCAAGCTGCGTAAAATCCGAAATCCGAATATCTAAATCCGAAACAAATTCAAAATTCTAATCACAAATGTTCGAAACTGTTTAAAACATTTGAATTTAGGTAATTTGATATTGTTTCGAATTTCGGATTTGGTGCTTCGGATTTTTTGAAAGAGAACAATGGATACATCTGCAACAAAACGTTTTGTTATCCATAAGCATACAATTGGGGGAGAAACCCACTGGGATTTGATGATTGAATTGGGAGATAAATTGAAAACCTGGCGATTAGAAAACCCACCTGAAAAATTAGCATCGCAAAAAACCAAGGCAATGCCTATTTTCAACCACGACAAAAAATTCCTCACATATCAGGGCCCCGTTAACAATGGCAAAGGAACTGTTGAAATTGTCGATGAGGGAATTTGCACAATCGAATCAATAAGCAAAAATATACATATAAATTTTGAGGGTAAAATAGTAAGAGGAAACTATCATCTTGCACAAATTAACGGCGATTTCTTTGTTTGCCCAAAATAAGCCGTAACACCTTTAATAACACAACTTTATGATATTTATCTAAAATCCTGTTTTTTAATAATATTAAAAACAATTTTAAAATTATTAAAATTTTCCTTGCTTTAATAAAATTAAAGTGTATTTTCATAATATGAAAGTATAGTTCGGAGTTTATGATGGAAAACATAATTCCTGAATGGGTTAAGAGTTTATCCGAAGAAGACTGGCAGTTTATAAAGAGATTGCTGCTGGCTTCCGGGTCGCTGAAAGACGTTGCCGGACAATATGGTATTTCTTATCCTACGGTAAGAATCAAGCTAAATCGTCTTATAGAAAAAGTGCAAATCCTCGACTCCAAAAAACCTAAGACAAAATTCCACAAAATAGTTCAGCTTCTTGTTGCTGATGGGAAGCTCGAAATTTCGGTTGCAAAAACTTTGCTCAAAGCGTTTGAAGAAAATACTCAATGAAAGGACAAATTATGGAACCCTGGTTTGACCCGCAAACAGCAGGAAAAATCGGCGGCATAATCGGAGGCTGCGTCGGTGCAGCAGGAGGAATTATTGGCTGTACCTGTGGACTCTGTATTCGTAAGGGATACAAGATACTTGTTTATGCCGCTTTTATACTTATAATAACAATTTGCCTTGCCCTGCTTATGACAGGACTAATAGCCCTGTTTTGCAAACAGCCCTATCACGTATGGTACTCTTTTCTGCTGCCGGGATTGCTTGGCACAATTATTTTTTCAATTATTCTTCCCGTAGTACGAAAAAGATTTATTGAAATGGAAATGCGCCAAATGCAGGCTAAAGACCTTTAAAAGTGTTTATCAGAATTTATGAAGCAAGTTTATTTCTTGTTTTTCAGGTATTCGTTAATCGCGCCGGCGGCGGTTCGGCCCTGGCCCATCGCTAAAATTACTGTTGCAGAGCCTAAAACAATATCTCCGCCTGCGTAAACGCCATCGAGCGAAGTCTTGCAATTCTCATCAACAATTATATTGCCCCATTTGTTTAAATTCAGTCCCGGCGTTGTCTGGCCAATCAAAGGATTTGCGCCATTGCCGATTGCGACAACCACAGCATCAACATCAATTGTAAATTCCGAACCTTCTATAGGAATAGGCCGTCGCCTGCCGGAGGAATCAGGCTCGCCAAGATTGTATTTTAGACATTCAATGCCGGTTACTAATCCTTCGCCGTTGCCGAGAATTCTTTTGGGATTTTGCAGAATGTGAAATTCAATGCCTTCTTCTTTTGCGTGATGGACTTCTTCAACTCTTGCGGGCATTTCCTTTTCGCTTCGCCGGTAAACAAGATAAACTTTTTCAGCGCCGAGCCGAACGGCCGTTCTTGCAGCATCCATTGCGACGTTTCCGCCGCCGATAACGGCAACTCTTTTTGACCTTGCAATCGGCGTGTCGGCGCCTTTGCCGAACTGGTAAGCCTTCATCAGATTCGCGCGCGTCAAGTATTCATTTGCACTGTAAACGCCAACGAGGTGTTCGCCTTCGATACCCATAAACACCGGCAGACCGGCGCCAACGCCAATGAAAACAGCCTTAAAGCCGTCTTCTTCCATAAGCTGTTTTATAGTTTTTGTCCTACCGACTACAAAATTACAGACAATTTGGACACCCATTTTTTTTAGCTGGTCGATTTCCTCCTGCACAATCGCTTTTGGAAGCCTGAATTCCGGGATACCGTAAACCATCACGCCGCCGGGCCTGTGAAATGCTTCAAAAATTGTTACATCGTGGCCTGCTTTTCTCAATTCAGTAGCAGCAACAATTCCGCCGGGCCCAGAACCTATCACGGCAATTTTTTTGCCGGTTTCGGCTGCAACTGTCGGCGTTGACTGGTCGTGCTGTTTTCTACCCCAGTCTGCAACGAATCTTTCAAGTCTGCCGATAGAGACAGACATATCAACATTTTTGAATTTCTTGCCGACAGTGCAGGGAAGCTGGCACTGCACTTCCTGCGGACAAACGCGGCCGCAGACGGCGGGAAGCAGCGAGCTTTCCCTGATTATATTGAGCGCTTTTTTGTAATTTCCTTCTATGATTTCAGCAATGAAGTCTTTTATCCTTATTATAACCGGGCAGCCGGCAACGCAAGGAGCGTTTTTGCAGCCGAGGCATCGCAGGGCTTCAAGCCGGGCCTGAGTTTCGGTAAATCCGAGAGCAACTTCATTGACATTTTTTCGCCGTTCTATAGGGTCCTGCTGCGGCATCGGCTGAGGCGGGATATTAAACCTATCCGAAGGCTTTAATGTTCTGCTGCGGTGTTTTTGTAAAAGCTCATCGAGTAATTTTTGTGGATCAATCTGCTTCACGGTGTTCCCCAAGGTCAATTAAACATTTATGTTTATTATATTCTTCCAACGCCTGAGCTTCCTGTTTTTTATAGGCGTTCATTCTTTTCATCATCAAATCGAAATTAACTTTATGGCCGTCAAATTCCGGGCCATCGACGCAGACAAATTTTGTTTGTCCGCCGATTTCAACACGGCATCCGCCGCACATACCCGTGCCGTCAATCATAATTGTATTAAGTGAAACTACAGTCGGGACATCGTATTTCTTTGTTACCCCGCAGCAGAACTTCATCATTATTGCGGGACCTATAGCGACAGCAAGATTTGGCTTGGGCGTTCTTTTGCAAACTTCTTCGAGCGGTTCTGTTACAAGTGCCTTTTTACCATAAGAGCCGTCATCGGTAACGATAATTTGTTCATCACTTACAGCAGCAAAATCTTTTTCGAGAATTAAAAGCTCTTTTGTCCTTGCACCGAGGATACTTATCACTTTGTTGCCGGCTTTTTTCATCGCGGTCACTATCGGCAGGAGCGGCGCGTTGCCTATTCCGCCGCCGACGCAGACAACAGTGCCGAATTTTTCAATATGAGTCGGCTTGCCAAGCGGCCCAAGGATATTTTCCACCATATCCCCGACATTCTTTTCCGCAAGTTCGGCTGTGCTTTTGCCGACAGCCTGCCAAATAAGACGGATTGTGCCTTTTTTTGCATCCGCCCCTGCTATAGTCAGGGGAATTCTTTCACTGTAAGCCGTTGACAGACAAACAATAACAAATTGGCCCGGTTTCGCAGCTGCCGCCACCAACGGAGCCTCAATATCGGCCATAAAGACATTAGAACATAACTGCTGTTTTGACAATATGTTATGAGACAATTTGACTGCCTTTCACCCAGTTTTTATCTGAAAAACGGAATTATTCCTGATTTTGACACACCTATCAAGCAACTAAAACACTTTTTTTATATACTATTTAGCTATGGCAGAAAACCAGCTTTTTCTACTATTTTCCAGTATTTTATCTTTAAAAATCCTGAAAAAAAGTGCTTGCCGAATAGAAGTCTTTGCTGTATAGTGGTTTGCGGTTTGTTAATAATCGACTCAATTGCTTGTAAACAAGGCATTGATAACTTAATAAATAGCTTAAGAAAGACGTATTTGGCATGATACGGCATTAAACCAATTCCTAAGAGGTAAACTATGACAACAATAACGAAGAAAGAATTAATCGACCGGATTGCGGAACAGTCACAAGCCAAAAGGGTTGTGGTAAAGCGAGTTGTTCAGTCTTTCCTTGACGAAATTGTTTTGGAGTTGAGCAGGAACAACCGGCTTGAATTCCGTGACTTTGGAGTCTTCGAGGTCCGCACACGCGAGGCCAGGGTTGCGCAAAATCCAAAAACCCTCGAAAGGGTTAAAGTCCCGGCCAAGCGGACGGTTAAATTCAAGATGGGCAGACTGATGAAGGAAAAATTAAGCGACAATGCTCCTGCCCCGGCTTAAGATTAAGAAATAGATATTTCCCGGCATCAATTGTTACGGCATCATAAATATTTAAAGGAATCTGCAGAAAAGTCGCGGATTATTAAAGGAGTTTTATATGGCAGAGGGAGTGATTAAATGGTTTGACCCCAAAAAGGGATATGGTTTTATTGAAACCCCCGGCCAGCCTGATGTGTTTGTGCATCATACGAGTTTCCAGACAAAAGGACTTCGAACACTTAATCAGGGCGACAAAGTAACTTATGAAATAACGCAGGGCGAAAAAGGTCCTCGAGCAGAATCAGTAGTTCTTATGAAGTAAACGCTTAATGATTTAAGCGAGGAGTCCCCTTGGGGACACCGGAGGCGGAATGGCTTTAACTGAATTACAATCAGCTCTGAACTGCAACGTGCTTGTCCTGAACAAGCATTATATGCCGCTGCGCATTATAGATGTTAAAAGAGCTATGTGTATGCTTTTCAGGGAGCTTGCGGAAGTCATAACTTACGAGCAGGGGCAGTATTACAACTATGATTTTGAAAGCTGGCTCGATATCAGCAAATTAAAAAGGTCATTCGAGCCGCAAGAGCACGACTGGATATCAACCGTCAATATCTATATAGCTGTGCCGCGAATTGTCAGACTCCTGTTTTATGACCGGCTTCCAAGAAACGAGGTTAAACTCAACCGGCGCAACATCTTCGCCCGCGATGGCAACAGATGCCAGTATTGCGGGAAAAAATTTCCGACAACAGAACTGTCTCTCGACCATGTAATCCCGAAAAGCTGCGGCGGAACTGCAACATGGGAAAATCTTGTTTGCGCCTGCACCGGATGCAACGCCCAAAAAGGCGGCAGACTGCCAAAACAAGCCGGCCTTAAACTTATAAGACAGCCGATAAAACCGAAACGCAATCCGACTATTCATCTTCATTTAAGCAGTGAAAGATACCATAGCTGGAAACAATTCCTCGACCACGCATACTGGTCTGTTGAATTGACTTAATAATTCAGGTATTAAATTGTTTTGAAAGCTGCCGGCAAATAATCAAGAATATCCGTGGCTATAAGACTAATCTGACCTTTGTCCTTTGCCGCCAAATCTCCCGCAAGACCGTGAACATAAGTTCCCAATATGCAGGCATTGAAATTGTCAAGCCCTTGTCCATATAAAGCAGCAATAACACCTGTAAGCACATCGCCACTGCCCGCCGTTGCCATACCCGGATTGCCTGTTGTATTAACATAAATTTTTTCAGAATCGGTAACTATCGTGCCGTGTCCTTTGAGAACAACGACAGTTTTTGAAGCTTTAGCAAATTCAACAGCGATAGCTTCTCTGTCGTCCGGCATCGGTTTTCTTAAAAGCCCGGCCCAAAGCCTTTTCATTTCGCCGGGATGAGGAGTAAGAATTACATTTGCCTTACATATACCCGGCCAATCTGTTAAAGCAGCAAGATTATTCAAACCATCAGCATCAATAATGAGCCTGACGCCTTCAAGTCGCAGTAAATTTTCAAGAACAGTTTTCACGCCGCCGGATACGCCAACTCCCGGCCCAAAAGCAATAATATCATTCTCCTCGACAGCCTTGAGAACAGTATCAACCGCTTTTACGCTAATCTTTCCAGAAGAATCCTCGGCAAGTGAAATTGTCGTATAACAAGGCTCTATCGCGGCGACAATCGGCAAAACGCTTTGCGGCACCGCGAGCCGGACGAGGCCTGCACCGCTACGAAGCGCAGCTTTGCCCGCAATCGCCGCAGCGCCACTAAAACCGATACTGCCCGCTATTATGCAAATTTTCCCGAAACTTCCTTTGTGTGAATCTATCGGCCGGACAGATAATTTTGGTATTTCTGTTATTCTTTGCATAATTGGCCTTTCAATCATTACAGCCAGCTTTTGCCTCAAGTTTCATATCGGCAAAAAGGCCTGCTTTATACTTATAATAAGCAAGAGATGCTATCATAACGGCATTATCCGTGCAATATTTCCTTGGCGCAACCAGTATTTTCCTGCCGGTTTGCTGCGCCATTTTTTCAAGCTCGTTTCTCAAAAGGGTATTGGCCGCGACACCGCCGCCGAGAAGGATTGTGTTTGCACCGACTTTATCGCAAGCCATCCGGGTTTTTTTCATAAGAACATCCACAACGGCAGCCTGGAATGACGCCGCAATATCGGCAATTTCTTTTTTACTCATTTTGCCGACGCGATTTTCACCCTTCATATCTTTGCCGCAGCAGTGATAAAGAACCGCGGTTTTAAGGCCGCTGAACGAAAAATCAAGCGAACCTTTTGCCAGCATTGTCCGGGGAAAATCAATAGCCGTAGGATCTCCGTCCATCGCGGCCTTTTCGATACTCGGCCCGCCGGGGTAAGGCAGATTTAAAATTGACGCGACTTTGTCGAAAGCTTCGCCTGCGGCGTCATCAAGGCTAGCGCCGAGTAATTTAAGTTCGAGAATATTTTCGCAATCATACAGACTTGTATGTCCGCCTGAGACAACGAGAGCCACGGCAGGAAGCTGCAAATCTTTCGTTTCCATCATTGCCGACTGAAGATGAGCGTGAATATGATTAATCGCTATCAAAGGCTTTCCCCATACAAGGGCAAGTGTCTTTGCCGCGGTTATTCCGACTATAAGCGCAACGGTAAGTCCCGGCTGGTTTGCAACCGCTACCGCGTCTATATCGCTGCTGTCAAGTTTTGATTGTTCAATAGCCTGTTCGATAATCGGATAAATTTTTTCGATATGGGCACGCGAAGCGATTTCAGGCACAACGCCGCCGTATTTTTGATGAAGTTCACTTTGTGAGGAAACAACATTAGATAGAACTTCTGAACCATTACGCACTATTGCGGCAGCAGTTTCATCACAGCTTGTTTCGATGCCGAGGATATTGACATTCGTTTTCATCGGATAAGATAATAATTGAGTAAATTGGATATGTCAATTTAATCGAAAAATAAAATTGGCGGTAAATCCTCAAGGTCCTCGCTGCTAATTTCAGGAAGTTTTTTTAGAAGATACGTTTGTTCTTTATCAATTCTTTTCGGCGGAATTTCCTTGTCGAAAAGACAGACAAAATGGTCTCTGTCCTCCTGATACTTGTCCTTTCTTAAAATGATGCCGCTTGTCTTAGCTACATATCCGTCATGAAATTTCAAATCAATTTTAACTTTGCTCCCCTTCTTTAAGGTCGCCATCTGCGGGTCGAAATCTGAAAAGAAAAACCTGACAGCTTTTGCTGAAATACCGACAACCTGTGCCCGCATATTTAAAACTTGAGGGGCTATCTTCAGTGGATAAATAACTCTGGGATAATCACGTCTTGTTTTCTGCCTTCTGTCTGGGCCTCGTCGCTTGATATACAAGCCATCAACAGTATCGACATTTCTGTCCCGTCTCCGCTGCCGTTTCCTTCTATCAATGCGAGGCTGTTCCATAAAATAAACTCCCTTTCTGCTTTTGAGAATTTTAAGCTCAGCGTTTTGATTTTACAAGCATAAAAATCTGCTTCAATATACTTTTAACGATTCTGGCCGGTGCAAATCGCAGCGGAGTCAATTCTGCTGGAACAAGCTTTACAGGCACAGCCGGCAGTGAGTCGCCGACAATTTGAATATTCTGCCTGTTTGTGCAGCCAAAACCTATTTTTTGAGCTGTTTTGATTAAGGGCAATTGTTCAGGAGAAATACCGATTAAATCACAGCATACAATCTCTATAGCCATCGGGTCGGCAGAAGCGATTAGCCAGCCGAGCTTTTTGGGATTGCCATTTATCGGGCCGGGGCCTTCCATTGCGACAACTGCATCGACAATCGTCAGCACAGGAGCAAGCAATTTATAAATATCTATCAGCATTGTGCAGAAATCATCAAACGCTGCCCCCCTTCTAAAATGCCAGATTGCCTTTGCCTTGCCACTGACACAACCAAAAATGTTTTTAACGGCAATAGTCATCACAAGCTGCTGATGAGTCTTGAGCTTTGGTAGATTTATAATCTTGTCCGCATCGAGAGCAACAGAGCTTATGCCAATTTTTGCCCCCGAATGTTCGAGCGTCCGTTTCACAGGTCTGCGAAGCTGTTTTACCGGAACGCCAAGTTTTTTTAATGGTTCTACGATACCAAGAGTCTCTGCGCAGACATTGGCATTTGCCCATGCAGGGGAATCGCCAACTATCGGCTTTGCCCCGAAATCGAGAAGGATTTTTGCAAGCTCAATAATTACGGCCGGGTCAGTCTGAGCAGCGCAAGAGGCAGATTTGGGGGCAATCATATTCGGCTTTACCAAAACCTTATCGCCTTTGGCTATAAATGTTCCGATGCCGCCAAGAAGCTCGAAATGTCTCAGCAAGGCAGTCTGAACATTGACAGGCTCATAATCATTGCATTTTGTAAGTGAAACTTTTATTTGTGTCATTATCCGCAAGATTTTAACATTATATCTGCCCGCTTCAAGAAATTGTTTTTCGACACTGCCTAATGATGTTATAATACGCCGCAAATGAAAGACCTTTTGAAAAAACTTATTGCGGCAAAATCTACACTCGATGTCGGCGAAATCAAATGCGCTAAAGTGCTGGCCAATTTTTTCCAGGCGGCGGGCATAAAACCAAAGGTTGAAGTATGGAATAAAACCCGTGCAAATATCACTGCCAGGTTCAAATCCGCAGGCAAAAAACCTGCTCTTTTATTCGTCAGCCATCTTGATGTTGTGCCGGCAGAAAGTCCAAATGATTTTAAGCCAATAGAGCGTAACGGCAGGATATCCGGCAGAGGCTCCTGTGATATGAAGGCTGGATTAACGGCGGCGGCAATCGCCATAACCGAAATATTCAAATCAAAAATTAAACTTAATGGCGATATAATTTTTTCTGCTACGGCAGGTGAGGAAACAGACAGTTGCGGAGTCAAAAAATTTTTGAAAACCTTCAAAAATAAATACCGGCTTTGCGGAATAATTGTGCCGGAGCCGACCGATTTTCACCTTGTTACGGCCCATCGCGGACTGATATGGCTCGAAATTACTACAAAAGGCAAATCCGCTCACAGCTCAATGCCGCAGCTTGGGATAAACGCAATTAATTCAATGAGAGTATTTCTAAATGAACTATCTAAATATAAAATAATTTCACATACAAATAAATTGCTCGGCAAAACAACCCTGAGCGTAAATAAAATAACAGGCGGCTCGGCAGCAAATATAATACCTGATTCATGCTCCGTCTGTATCGATGTCCGCACTTTACCCGGACAAAATCACAAACAGTTAATCGGTGATATTAACAAAATATTTGTTCGTCTTTCAAAAATACATCCCCACTTTAATGCTGAATTAAAAGTCCTTCGCGATTCAGGGGCGTTGCAGACGGATGAAACAAGCGGTTTTGTAAAACAGCTAAAACCGCTTTTGAAAATAAAAAATTCCGAAACAGTGCCTTTTACAACCGATGCTCCGTATCTGACTGTATTAAACACCCCTATAGTTATTCTCGGCCCCGGCAGCCCGAAACTTTGCCACAAGCGTAACGAATACGTGGAAATAAAGGACCTGCGAAAAGGAATTGATCTTTACAAGAAGATTATCCTGCACTTTTTGGGCTGATTATTCTTCCGCTATTTGTTTCTGCTTTGCGTATTGGGCTATAACCATTTGCTGGACATTCGGCGGAACGACTTCATAATGGCTCAGCGTCATAGAATAACTGCCCTGGCCGCCAGTAACGCTTTTGAGCTGACTGTCGTAATTGGCGATTTCAGAAAGCGGAACCTGTGCCTTTATAACCATCATATTGCCGGCAAGCATATCCTGTCCCTGGACACGGCCTCTTTTGCTGGACAAATCTCCCGCGATATCGCCGACGTATTCAGCAGGTATCGTAATTTCAATATTCACAATCGGCTCAAGAAGACAAGCCCTTGCCTTTTCTATCGCGTCGATAAAAGCACCTTTCCCCGCGGCGCGGAATGCGACTTCCTTGGAGTCAACAGGATGATGTTTTCCATCATAAATTGAGACCTTGATATCCTGCATTGGAAAGCCGGCGACAACGCCATTGTCCATAACTTCCTGAATGCCTTTGACAATCGGCGCTTCATACTGGCCGGGAATTGAACCGCCAAAAATGTCCCAACTGTATTGCATAGGCGGCTCCGAACCTCGCGGTGCAGGCTCAACACGGAGATATACCTCGCCGAACTGCCCTGCTCCGCCGGTCTGTTTCTTGTGGCGATAATGTCCATCGGCTTTTTGAGTAATTGTCTCACGATATGGAATTTTCGGCGGCTTGGTGTTTACCGCCAGTTTAAATCTCTTCATCATTTTTGAAAGCATAACGCGAAGATGCAAATCTCCAAGCCCGCTGATAATAAGCTCTCTTGTCTGCCTGTCTCGGCTGACTTTGAAACATATATCTTCTTCGGTAAGTTTTTCCATCGCCGAGCCTAATTTTTGCTCATCGCCCTTCGATGCAGGTTCAAGAGCAAGACTGAACATAGGAGTCGGCAGGTTCGGCATCTCAAATTTACCCGCTGCCTTGCCGTCGTGAATCAGGTCGCCTATTTGAAGTTCTTCAATTTTAGCAAGCGTTACAATATCTCCCGCAACACCTGCGTTAATTTCGCTGATTTCGGCGCCCTGTGTCTTAAGGACGTGGCCCGGCCGAATCCCTTTTCTGTCGGCATTTCTGAACATCGAAGTATCGCTTTTGAGCGTTCCGCTAAAGATTCTCATAGAGGCGTATTTCATATTTGTGCGCGTGTCAAGCCCGATTCTAAACACAAGTCCGGTCAGAGGTCCGGCTGGGTCCGCTTTAATCTCAATCTTATTTTCTCCGGCGATAAGTTTTGCCGGTTTCGCCTGTGCCGGTGATGGTGCATAATCAGTTATAAAATTCAGCAATTCAACTATGCCGACTTCTTTTCTGGCATTAGTAAAGAGAATCGGAACAATCGTTCCTTCGATAAGCGCTTTGACAAATACAGATGTGATTTTTTCCTGCGGAATCTGCTCGCCGCCAAGATATGCCTCCATCAGAGCATCGTCAGCCTCAATCGCACTTTCAATTAATTCAGTATGAGCCGCTGCGACATCCATAACCGGCGAATCGCCACCGGCATTTTTTATGCATTCGATTACAGCTTGTTTATCTTCGTTGGGCAGATTTGCGCATCTGCATTGTGTTCCGAAGGTCTGCTGAATATTTCTTATCAGCTCCGGCAGGTCCGCGTTTTCGGCATCGATTTTATTTACAACAATAATTCTCGCTTTGCTGGCATCTGCCGCGGCCGCAAATAATTTTCTTGTATTGATCTCAATTCCCGCCGAAGCGCTGATAACAACCACACAGCAGTCAACCGCTGGTATTGAAGTAAGTGCTGCTCCTGCGAAATCTGGATAGCCGGGGGTGTCAATAAGATTTATAGTCTTGCCGTTATGAGTTGTATGCAGCAGAGCCGAATGTATAGAATGGCCTCTTTCCTTTTCTTCCTCATCAAAATCGGCAATGGTATTCTTTTCCTCAATAGTGCCTAACCTGTTTGTTTTTCCAGTCTTATGTAAAATTGCCTCAGCCAGACTGGTCTTGCCGGCACTGCCATGTCCAAGCAAAACTATATTCCGGATATCTTCAATACCTGCCATTAGCTAAAACTCCTAAATAGTAAATAAATGCTGAAAACGTGAAATGATACAAAAAATCAGCCTGCTGGGCAAGGGTAAATTTAAAACCTAACCTCTTGGAATCTACTCATACCCATATTTTTTCATAAACCACTTTTTGACAATCTGCACAGTGAACAAATAAGCGGTAACAATAAGAATAAGGACAAGAAAATAAGACCACGGCGGAGCGACAAACTTGAAGTATCTCCCCAGCGGCGTAAAAGGTATTATCAGCCCTATGGTAACTATATAAATAGAGGTAAATAACAAAAACTGGCTGGGCTTGCTCTCGATGAAAGGAATTTTGCCAGTGCGAATAATATGTATAACCAGCGTCTGGGTGCAAAGAGATTCCAAAAACCAGCCCGTATGGAAAAGAGCCTGGGAATTGGAATCATTAGCACGGAAAATATACCACAATACCCCGAAGGTTATAAAATCAAATATGGAACTGATTGGTCCAATAAGAAGAATAAACTTCCTTATATAGTCCACATTCCAGGGTCTTGCCTTCAAAAGATATTCGCTATCAACTTCATCTGAAGGAATGGCAATCTGTGAAAGGTCGTAAAGAAAATTATTTAAGAGTATCTGTATCGGCAGCATAGGCAAAAACGGCAAAAATAAACTCGCCCCTGTCATACTGAACATATTGCCGAAATTTGAACTTGCACCCATTTTGATATATTTGAGAATATTACCGAAAGTTTTTCTTCCTTCCATCACGCCGTCTTTAAGAACCAAAAGACTTTTCTGCAGGAGAATTACATCAGCGGATTCCTTGGCAATGTCCACGGCGTTATCGACCGATATTCCGACATCCGAGGCTTTTAACGCAGGCGCATCATTTATGCCATCGCCCAGATAACCTACAATATGCTTATTATCGTGCAAAGCATGAATTACCTGCTCTTTCTGCAAAGGCGAAAGCCGGGCAAAAACAGAAACGGATTTAACCAATTCCTTGAGTTCCTTGTCGCCTATCTTTTCGATTTGCTCGCCGGTAACCAGCCCCTTAACATCAATACCGACATCACCGCATATCTTCTTCGCTACCAGCTCGTTATCGCCGGTTAAAACCTTAACTTCTATTCCCAAAGACCTTAAGGTCTCTATTGTTTTTTTCGCTGTCGGCCTGGGAGGGTCAAGAAAGGCAATATATCCCTTAAGAATCAGGTTTTGCTCGTCATCTTTTGAATAGACCTCTTTATTGTTTGGCATATCTTTATACGCAACTGCCAAAACCCTGAAGCCATCAGTGCTCAAACTGTCGTATTCTTCTTTCAAATCTGTAAGTATTAACTCGTTTGAATCAAATATTTCGCCGTTTAATTCGCATTTTGTGCACCTTTTGAAAATCTCTTCCGGAGCGCCCTTGACAATAATTCTGTGTTTGCCGTCGGCTTCGACAACTACCGACATCATTTTTCTGGAAAAATCAAAAGGTATCTCATCGATTTTCTTATAATGTTTTATCTGTAATTCTTCGTGTTCCAGAATAGCCTTGTCCAATATATTTTTAAGGCCGGTCTGATAAAAACTGCTGATATAAGCAAGCTTCAATACCTCCTCATCTTCCTGTCTTACAACATCGCAATGATTCTCCAGAACGATTCTATCCAATGTAAGAGTTCCGGTTTTATCTGTGCAAAGCACATCCATAGCGCCAAAATTCTGGATTGAATTCAGACGTTTTACTATGACTTTCTTTTTCGACATCGCGATTGCGCCTTTGGAAAGATTTATCGCAACCAGCATAGGCAGCATTTCAGGTGTAAGTCCCACCGCCACTGCCAGTGAGAAAAGAAGAGCCTCAATAAGATTGCCTTTAGTCAAGGCATTTATGGCAAAGATAGCTATTACTAAAATAATCATAATGCGAATCATCAGCCAGGTAAACTTACGTATTCCTTTATCGAAACCGGTCTCTATCTGCATAGTGGCAAGCTTGCGTGAAAGTGCGCCAAACTGGGTCTCAAGACCGGTTTTTACAACTACGCCAAAACCTGTCCCGCTCACCACACTTGAACCCATAAAAGCAATGTTCGTTAATTCGGACGCTGACTTACTTTTCGTTTGTATCGAAGTTGGGACCTTGTCCACAGGAAAGGACTCACCGGTCAGGGAAGACTGGTTAATAGACAAATCTTTACAGGAAATAATTCTCAAATCCGCAGGAATCATATCGCCCGCAAATAAATCAACAATATCGCCGGGAACAATTTCCCTGATTTTTACTTCGCGGGCCTTGCCGTCACGCAAGACAGTCGCCGTGGCGCTTACCATTTCGCTGAGCCTCTCCGCCTCTCTGCCTGCACGGTATTCCTGTATAAAAGACAGAAACACGCTCATAATCGCCATCATTATTACAAGAGCAGCACTAACCTTTTCTCCAAAAAACAGAGAAAATCCTGCGATAATCAAAAGCACAATTACAAGAGGATTTATAAATTTGGAAGCAATCTGAAAAACAATGGTGCGCTTCTTTTTTCTGGCAGGCTCATTTAGACCGTATTCCGAAAGGCGTTTTTCCGCCTCTTGCTCTGTAAGCCCTTTTTCCGAGGTTTCCAGCTTCTCAAAAATAACTCCGGCAGTGCCGCCGATATAATCAAAATCCCACATCTGGGATTTTCTGCCGCCGTTTGTCTTAATTTTACTACTATTGCTATTCATTTTGGACCATCATATCCGAAAAACTAATTTACATAATAAAAAAGAGTTGAATTTTTATGCCGTCTGCCCCAAAAGAAATTTCAAAGCTGGGGAACTAGGATTCGAACCTAGACTAAATGGTTCAGAGCCACTCGTGCTACCATTACACTATTCCCCAGTGTGTAAATTCATCGCAAGAGCTTAATATATCACTTGTTATAAGTCAATGGCTTTTCTTTTGTTAACTACTATCTGTAAGTCCTGAATATAAATAAAGTTAAAAATGAGAATTACTGGTAAAGCTAATGATGGTTTTAAACATATTCTTGAGAGTTTTAACTATTCCAAAAAAGGAGAGTTTTTCATATCTTTATATTGAAAGAAATAACTATGTTTAACTTTCGTAATAACATAAATATGTGTGTTTTATCTTGCCTTTTATGGTTTCTGACCAGTTATATCTGTTATTCTGCACGGGCGACAGCTCTGGATGATTATGTCGCAATGGCTGACCCGTGTTATTCTTATACTTTAATCAGCAGTCCTTATGACTCGTTCACGCATACACAGGGGTATATTTTAAGACTTATTTCCCAAACATGGCGAACGCCGGCAGAGGTTGACCATACGGTCTGGAATCACTGGATGACAGTTATAGTTCCCGATACTTCGCTTGGGCCGACCAAAGATACTGCACTAATATTAATTAACGGCGGAAATTATACAGATGGTATGCCGAGCATAGATTTTGAATACAGATGGCTTGCTGCAAACACGTGTTCTGTTATTGTCATATTAACGGCTGTTCCCAATCAGCCGCTGCATTTTCTGGATGAATCAATCTATCGAAGCGAAGATGAGATAATCGCTTATACCTGGGACAAATATTTAGATGGCGCAGATTCCAACTGGCCTGCACAGCTGCCTATGGTCAAATCAGTAGTGAAATGTATGGATGCAACTGTAAGTTTTGTGGGCAGCAGCACCGGCGGCAGCAGAACCATTAACCACTTCGTCCTAACCGGAGGCTCTAAAAGGGGCTGGACAGCGTGGCTGGCGGCGGCGGTCGATTCAAGGGTTACGGCCGTTTCGCCTATTGTAAGCGATTTGCTGAATATGAAAAAATCTTTTGCGCACGAGTGGGCTTCCTATGGCTTCTGGGCGGACGCTTTATGGCCTTATGAAGAATTGGGTATTTTTGACAGGTTCGATACGCCACGGGGGACGGAATTAATAAGTATTGTTGACCCTTACGCATACAAAGACAGGTTAACAATGCCGAAATTTATTATAAACGCATCGGGAGATGACTTTTTTGTCAGTGATAACATTCAATTTTATATCAATGGTCTTGTGGGTGAAAAATATCTCCGGCACGTGCCGAATACAGACCATTATCTGACCGGAGCAACCAGCGATGTATTCAATTGTATGGTTCCTTATTACAATGCCCTTTTAAACAATATCGCAAGACCACAATTTTCCTGGACTGTAAACGAAGATGATTCCATAACTGTTGAAACAACGGATATTCCTCAGGTTGTTTATCTGTGGCAAATTACAAACCCAACTACAAGAGATTTCAGACTTTCCACAACCGGCGCCAATTGGAGCAGCACAGAACTTGAAGACCAGGGCGGAGGAGTTTACATCGCTGATGTTCCGCAGCCTGATAACGGCTGGACGGCTTTTTTTGTCGAGCTTGTTTACACAAGCTCCCTGCCAGATTTCGATTATCATTTTACAACTGAAATGGTAGTTCTGCCTGAAATACTGCCTTATGAGGCTGATTTTAATAGAGACACAATTACCGATACAAAAGACCTGTTAATACTGGCTGAGGTATGGCTCACAGAAGATGATTATCGGGATATCGCTCCACGTCGGGGAGGCGGAGATGGAATTATAAACTTTAAGGATTTCGCCAATTTCAGTCTGCACTGGCTGAACTAAACATCAAAAAAGACTTGTTATATCTTTTTTGCTCAATTTCACCGTATTTTGTTGCTTTAAACATTATAAAATCTCTAAATCACAAGGCCGAACCTGCCGATAAATAATTACAATCTTCCCGTTTGATAAATTAAAAAGAGGAATTTATTTCTCGGAGCAAAAAATGGACAAAATATTGATTGTTCAGGATAGCCGAACGATAAACGCGCTGTTGAGCTGGGTTCTCAAAGCTGCCGGTTTTGCTGTAGTGTCTGTTGAAACCGGCGAAGAGGGTGTTGAGAAGGCAAAAAAAGAATCGTTCCAGCTTGTCTTGCTGGATTACAGATTGCCCGGCATAAGTGGAGTGGACGTCTGTAATGCTTTAAAAAAGGATGAAAATACCCGGCACATTCCAATCGTATTTATGTCGGCCTCGAATGAAGAGGAAATCGCTCAAATTGCGAAGGACACAGGCGCCGAGGGCTATATTATAGTGCCTTTTGAAGAAAAAGGATTTATTGAGAAGATAAAAAGTTATATAGAAAATAATAAATGCGTAAATGGTAAAAAATAAGAGATTAAAATATGTTAGAAAAAAATAAAATAGCGCTTTACGAGGAAGACCTTTACGAAAAGAAAGAAATTAAGGAACAAACAATCAGGCTCGTGGTTTTTCGGGTTTCGAATGAATGGTATGGAATAGAGATTACAAAGACAAAAGAAGTTGCAATAATAGATAGAATCACATATCTGCCTTCAAGTCCTGAAAATGTTGCCGGGATTGCTAATTTAAGAGGGGACATTTTATCGGTTATGGATTTTAAAAAAAAATTTGGCCTGCCGCACGAAGACTTGACGGACAAATCAAGGCTTGTGGTCATCGAATCAGGAGATTTAGAAACAGGACTTTTAGTAGATGAAGTAAATGAAGTTATCGAAGTAGCGGCAAAAGAGATTCATCCCACCCTTACAACTATCACACCTGAAAGAGCTGAATATTTATTAGGGGAATGCAAAATAAATGACAAGCTGATTGGAATTTTGAATGTAAATAAGATTTTAAAATAGAATACAAAGAGGAAAACAATAAACTACCCTGCGTGTTTGTTCAACGTCTCATAAATATAATAAAAACGGCATTTTCGGCCTCATAACGCCGGTTTTGAACAGTATCCCTCAGTTTACCTCCAAAAATGCCGATACGAGTTTAGATTAGATAATCGAAAAGGTTAAGGGAAAATATGGCTATATATACACTAAAGGCGGTGGGTTTTAGATGTCCGAAGCCGGTTCTTCAGATAGCCGCTAAATCACCGGAAATGGCTGCCGGCGATATTCTTGAGGTTGTGGCTGATTACCCTAACTTTCGGGAAGGACGTCCGTACCTGGTGTAAAAGACTTAAGAAAGTCCTGTTGTCTGTAAAAGACGAAGGCGGCGGCAAAAAAAGATACAAATACAATTTTAAACGAAGAAAGCACAGACTTTGGTTTTTGTGCTGATATTTCAAAAAAGCATGAAAATGCTGTTGCAAAAGGAGGCAACAAATGAAAGTGAACTGGACAATTAATAAAAAAATTGGAGTTTGGTTTTTAGTGGCAGTTATTTTTATGGCGTCACTGGGCATCTTGGCATACCTTAAGCTATCTCCGGTCAGCATCGTTGTTATTTCCACCACGGGTGTTCTTACGACTACAATCAGCGGCATAAAAGTAGCCCAAACAACCTCCTGCCGCATTAAATCGCTTTCTGATACTATGGGAAAAATTATCGAGAAAATAAATCTTACTCCAGCAACTTACTTGGATAATTTTAATAGCGGTGATGAATTAGACCGTATGGAAAATATCCTAAATACGCTGGTGGAAGAGATGGTAAATCAAACACATGAGCTGACTATAGGATTCCGTGAGAATTTTGAACTGCTGCGCAGAGTTGCGAACGGAGATTTGACGGTGAAAGCATCAGAAACATCCAGTAACGAACTCCTGGCTAAATTAGGGAAGGTTATCAATCAGGTAATCTCAAAGTTCAAGACTCTTATTGGCAGTGCAGGACTTCAGATTGTAGCATCTGCTGTGCAGATTCGGAGCACTGCTGAAGAGCAGGCAGCAGGCGCAACTGAACAGTCTGCCACCGTTACTGAGGTTTCAGCTACGGTTGAAGAACTGGCTGCAACGGCAGCGCATATTGCCGATAGCGCAGAAAGCGTGACTAAAGCGGCAGAGCGAACTCTGGCTGGAATGCAGGAATTAAATACGAAAATCGACCAGACAGCAAAAAAGATTTTATCATTGGGCGAAAAATCTCAATCGATTGGAAATATTACCGCACTCATTGACGATATTGCCGAGCAGACAAATCTCCTGGCCTTAAATGCAGCCATTGAAGCAGCCAGAGCAGGCGAGGCAGGTAGAGGATTTGCGGTAGTCGCGCAGGAAGTAAGAAAACTTGCCGAACGTTCTTCTGAATCTACCGGAGAGATAAGACAATTTATCAGTGAAATTCAGGCGGAGACCAGTTCTACCATTATGGGTATTGAAGAATCAACCAAATGGGTGGGTAAAGGCCTGGAAATGATGCAGGATACCGCTAAAGCAGCTAAAGAAATTTCTCTGGCTACAAATCAGCAAAAGAGTGCATCAGAACAGGTTGTGCTGGCAGTGAAAAGCATAGATACTGTTACAAAACAATTCGCCGCCTCAACTAAACAGATGGCTCAGTCTGCAGCCGAACTCAATAAATTATCACAAATGTTTGAGACGGTAATCGGAGAATTTAAGTTAGATAAGGCAGATGAAGCAGAACTCATCGCAGCAGCGGCAAGCAATTAATAAAAAGTTTCCTGTTAGACTATAAAGAAAAATATGCCCGATAAAAGGGATTTCATTGCGATTTTTAAAGCAGAAACCGAAGACCACCTGACCAAATTAAATAATGGTCTGGTGGCGCTGGAGAAACACCCTGAAAATTTAGAGCTGATAAAGGAACTTAACAGAGAAGCCCACACTATTAAAGGTTCAGCACGCGTCTTCGGATATCTTGAAATTCAGGAAATTGCTCATAGAGTAGAGGATATATTCGACCGTGTCGCACAAAAAAAACTTGTATTCAGCTCCATTATCACCGACATAGTATTTAAAGCACTCGACACGATTAAAGTTGTTCTGGAAAAAATTGTGAACGAGGAGAAGATAGATATAGATATTTCTGAAATCTGTAAAGAGCTGGAAAATATATTTCAGGATAGCGCAGACAAAAAGGCTGTTAAGGAAGATAAGAACCAGAAAAGCAAAGAAGTAAAGAAGCCGGACGGCACGGAAGCAGTTAATTTACAATCCGTGACTCAAATTGAGGAATACATTCGTGTGCCCGTAAGCAAGGTGGACCAGCTCCTTAATCTTGTCGGCGAGATGGTTATACGAAAAATGAAGTCTTCTCAAAAAAGCGCTCAGGCAAAAAGGCTTGCCAAACTTGCCGGAGAGATGCAGGAAAAAATTTCCGATTTAAACGAAACGATTAAAACCAATCCTGAAGATAGCGAGGTTATGAAATTACTCGCTCAATGCACCGGCGGCATACAAAAACTCAAAGATGAATCTCTAAACCTGTATGATAATGTTTTAACTGAAAATCTGCATCTTGAGCCGGTGATAGATAAACTGCAGGACAAAATGAAAGCAATGAGAATGCTTCCCTGTTCCATCATATTTGAAAATTTTACACGTATGGTAAGGGATATATCATTGAAGCAGGGCAAAGAAGTAAATCTTGAGATTTCAGGAGGAGAAACAGAACTGGATAAGAAGGTTTTGGAAGGCATAAAGTCGCCTTTAATGCATATCCTGCGTAATTGTATCGACCATGGAATCGAAGAATCTACCGACAGGAAAAAACTCGGCAAGCCGGGCTTTGGAACAATTAAAATCAGCGCTTTTCATAAAGGCGGAAATGTAATAATCGAAATAAAGGATGATGGAAGAGGTATGGACATCGAAGAGATAAAACAAACCGCATTAAAGAAAAGGCTCGTGTCGGGCAATGACCTTGAGAAAATGACAGAAAAAGAAATTAAAAATATTGTATTTATGAATGGCTATTCCACAAGTCAGATAATCACCGACGTCTCCGGCAGAGGCGTTGGGCTTGATGTTGTCTGGCACGATATAGAAAATTTAAAAGGCCAAGTCAGCTTTGATACGGAAAAGGGTAAAGGGACGAAATTCACACTGGTTTTACCCCTGACAATTGCAATTATGCAGGTGCTTTTGATAAAGTGCAGAGATATGCTTTTTGCCTTTCCTATGGGTTCAATTGAGGAGATTATAAGGGTAAAACCAGGAGATATTTCCACTATCGAAGGGAAAATGGCGATTCAGGTTCGGGACAATATTATACCCGTGGTAAGCCTGGACGAAGTTCTTGGGCTGCCGCCGAAAGAGACAACAGAGAAAGAGCAAAAAACAAACGAGACGTTATCTATCGTTCTTACATCTTCTTTAGATAAGCAGGTTGGTTTTATTGTTGATAAGGTTGTCGGCCAGGAGGAAATTTTCATAAAGAACTTAGGCAAACACCTGGGCAAAGTCAAGAAGGTAAGCGGAGCAACCATTCTTGGAACGGGAGAGGTTGTAGTAATACTTTATATAGCAGATTTGATTACTCAAAGCCGGCTGGGGTGTCCCGCTGCTGCCGACAGGACCTTAACTTCAAAACAAAAGAAAAAAGACAGAAAAATTTTAGTTGTTGACGATTCCCTGACCACAAGAGAGCTCGAAAAGAGCATCCTTGAGGCACATGGTTATGTGGTTGATACAGCAGTAGATGGTTTGGATGCGATTAACAATCTTAATAAAGACAATTTTAGCCTTGTAATATCTGATATTGAAATGCCGAAGATGGATGGATTTGAACTATGCAAGATCTTAAACAATAATGTAGCATATAAAGATATACCGGTTGTAATTGTAACGGCATTAGAAAAAGAAGAGGACAAGAGACGCGGTATCGAGGCGGGAGCTGCAGCTTACATTGCAAAAGGAGCATTCAATCAGACAAATCTTCTGGATGCTGTTGAAAGATTGATAGGCTGATAGTAAATGGAACCTGACTTAAAAAACATCATAAAGGTATTAATTGTTGAAGATTCTCCTTCTGTATGTAAGGTTTTGACCGACATACTAAACTCCGACCTGCATATTATGGTAACCGGAGTTGCGCATAATGGAAAAGAAGCAGTTGAGATGGCCTCTTGCCTGAAGCCCAATATAATCACTATGGATATACATATGCCTGTTATGGATGGACTTGAAGCAACAAAACAAATAATGGCGCGTAATCCTGTTCCTATTCTGATTATTTGCGCTTCGGCCCTAGAAATTGAAACGGGTATGGCATTTAAGGCTATCTCTTATGGTGCATTAGACATTATTGAGAAAGGACAGGCTGGAATAGCCGGAAATGAAAAATACAGGAAAAACTTGATTGAAAAGATAAAATTTTTAAGCGGGATTAAGGTAATCAGGCATCCATTAGCCGCTTTTTCAGATAAAAATGAAATAAAAAAACCTTTTGAAATTCCCAAAAAGGAAATTTTAGACAGGATAATAGCTATCGCAACCTCAACAGGAGGCCCCAATGCGCTCCATAAAATACTCAAAGATTTTCCAAAAAAACTTCCTTGCGGCGTAGTTATTGTTCAGCATATCGCAACTGGATTTCTCGAAGGTTTGATAACCTGGCTGAATAGCGAATGTCAGATTAAGGTAAAGATTGCCGAGAATTCTGAAGAGATTTGTGCAGGAACTGTATATATGGCTCCTACCGATTTGCAGATGAGGGTAGAAGAAGGCGGGAGAATTCATATAAGCAATGAACCTATTTACAATGGCCACAGACCATCAGGAGATATATTGCTTGAATCTGTAGCTAACGTATATAAGGAAAAGGCTATTGGAGTAATCCTGACCGGTATGGGCAGAGACGGGTCTATGGGAATAAAGGCTATAAAGCAGATGAAAGGTCAGACAATTGCCCAGGATGAAAACAGCTGTGCTGTTTTTGGTATGCCCAAGGCAGCCATAGATATGGGTGTTGCAGATAACGTGCTGCCATTAGAAAATATTACCGAAAAGATTATGCAAATATTACGGAACAATATATGAGAGTGGAAATCGCAACAAAAAAACAAAATAGATTGATACTGGCATTCAACCTATCCGCAGCGGAGTTCGGCCTCGATATTTCCTGCGTGCGCGAAGTATTAAAGCCTCAAAAGATTCATCCTCTTCCCAATGCCCCGGCGTTTGTTGAAGGAGTGATAAATCTGAGAGGTCATATAATCGCCGTAATGGACTTAAGAAAAAAATTTAATATAAAAGCTTTGGCTGAAAATCCCAGAATGCGAATTATCATTTGCAGAATAAAAAATTTTATAACCGGACTTATCGTGGATAATGTAAGCGAGGTTATAAGTTTGTCCCAGGACGATATTACGCCTTCACCACAGATAGCCTCAATTCAGTCCGAAGATAATTATGTATCGGGTATAGTCAATCTTAATGGAAGAGTCATTACGCTTTTGGATTCAGAGAAAGTTTTAACAAAAGAGGACTTCGGAAAATTCTCTGAGATAAGGGAATAATTATGTATCTTATGAACGACATCCCTGCTTTATCTGAAAGCGAATTTGAACTTTTCCAAAAATTGCTTATCGAGGAAAGCGGATTATATTTCGACAAGGACAAAGTTGATTCCCTATGTCCTGCTCTTTGGGAACGCATTCAAAAGCGAGAATACCATTCTTATGAGGAATATTATAACCTTTTGAGATTTAATCCTGATGGAAAGCTTGAGTTACGCAACCTTTTTGATTTAATCACAATAGGCGAAACATATTTCTTCAGGAATGAACCTCAATTTGAGGCGCTGATGAAGTATGTCCTGCCTGAGATTGTCCAGGCCAAGATGTATTCAATGGATAAGTCTATAAAAATATGGTCGGCGGGATGTTCGAGAGGAACTGAGCCTTATTCGATAGCTATAGCTATTATGGAAGCCTTTCCTTCTTATGGAAGCTGGAATATCTCCATATTAGGTACCGATATTAATAGAGATGCTTTAATCCGTGCAAAAGAGGCTGTCTATAGCGAAAGGGATATCGGCCATTTGCCTGAAGGGTGCCTTGACAAGTATTTTAAGAAAACTGGAAAAGACTATATATTAAACGAAAACGTAAAAAAATTAGTCAGGTTTGAATATTATAATTTAGCCAAAGGCCCATTTACGCAGGAAGGAATGCAGAATTTAGACATCATTTTCTGCAGAAATGTGATTATTTATTTTAATTCACAGACAATTAACCAGGTAATCAATCATTTTTACGGCAGTCTTAGGCCGGATGGCTATTTATTTCTCGGCCACGCGGAAAACCTCTGGCAGATACCTAATAAATTCACAACGATAGAGTTTCCCAATACTTTTCTCTATAAAAAAGTGCTTCATCCAATCAAAGAAAAGGTTATAGAGCCATTTATGGCCATTCCTGATATTAATCTGGAAGAATTATCTCCTATAAAAAAAACAGACATAGATGCAGGGTTTTTTACTGAAAAAACAAAACCGTCTCCGACAGAGAAAACCAAACAGCCGGAGAAATTTGCAAAATCCGAACTAAAAGAAGACATCGAGTCTTTACACCAAAAAGCGATAACGCTTCTTAACGAAAAACATTATCAGGATGCCCTTTTATTATTCGATAAAATAATAACCTGGGATAAAAACTGTATCCGCGCTTATTTTGCTAAAGCAACTATCCTAGCCAACCAGGCTAAATATAATGAGGCGATGGCAGAATTGAAAAAAATAATCGAAGTGGACAATCTTCATGGCCAGGCATATTATCTGTCAGGTGTGCTGGCATATAAAATTGGTAATTTAAAAGAGGCTGAAGCACAATTTAAAAAGGTTATATATATCGACCCTGACATTGTTCTTGCATATTATAATTTAGGCAATATTTACTTATATCAGAAAAAATTTAAACAGGCTGACAAAGAATTCAATAATGCCGTCAGATTATTGGAGAAAAGGCCGAAAGAGGAACGAGTAAGGTTTTGTGAAGATTTTACCGCAGAATTTCTATTGAGGGCCTGCAGGAATAGTCTGGCAAAAATACAAGGCACAAAAAGTGCAGGCAGCCACCTTCAGCACACCTTCCAAAAATCGTAAACATTTGAGCAGAACTAACTATCTGCCCCCCTGCAACTTACGTAATAGCGGGGGCAGGATTCGAACCTGCGACCTCCGGGTTATGAGCCCGACGAGCTACCAGACTGCTCTACCCCGCGATCATTCATTTCTATAAATCTACCAAACTGCTTCAATAAATTCAATTACAGTTTGGCGATAATCTTTTCAGCTAATTTTTCAGCCTTACCCCGCGGATATTTACCAGCAGGCCATTGAGTAAAAACGCCATCGCCGATTTTCCGCGGTATTATATGAAAATGCAAATGCTCAACAAGCTGCCCTGCTGCCCTGCCGTTATTGCACAAAACATTATATCCATCCGCTTCTGTGGCAGCAGAAACAGCAGCGGTAATTTTCGGCAAAACCGCGGCAATCGCCGAAAGTGATTCGACATTGCTATTATGCACTTTCGTGCAGTGTTCTTTTGGGATAACCAATGTATGGCCATCGCTCAAAGGGCCGATATCCAGAAACGCCAGAACCTTTTCGTCTTCATATATTTTAAGACAAGGTATCTTGCCGACAGCGATTTTACAGAATATACAATCATTATCAGACAATTTCGGCCTCTTTATACTTTAATTTATTATATTTTATTCTAATTCTCTTTCCTGCTGCTCTGCTTTTTCCTTCTTTTCTCCTTTCGAGGTCTTCTTTTTAGAAGCCTTCTTTTTGCCGCCTTTTTGCGTTTCAGGTTTGGATTCCTGACCGACAAGCTGAAGCAGAACAAGCTGGCCGTTATCTCCTAATCTTCTTTTGGCAAGCTTTATAATTCTTGTGTAACCGCCTGCTCTATCGAGATAACGAGGAGCTATATCACTGAAAAGTTTACCAATTATTGTTCCTTTTTCCTCTACTTTTCCGTCAACCTCTTCAACAATAGCCCGATTGCCCAGCATAGCAATTGCTCTTCGCCTGGCAGTTAGATTTCCCTTTTTGGCAATGGTTATAAGTTTTTCAGCAAAGCTCTTTACGTGTTTGGCTTTTTGCAGAGTTGTGCTGATTGTTTCGTGTTCAAAGAGAGCCGCAGCGAGATTTCTTCTCATAGCGATTCTATGAGCGCTGGTTCTGTTAAGTTGTCCGCCTGCTATTCTATGACGCATTTCAGTTATACCTCAAAAAAACTTTATTCAACATCTGACCTGAGCGTTAGGCCTAAATCCGCAAGTTTCCTGATAATCTCACGAAGGCTTGTTTTTCCAAAACTTCTGAGTTTGAGTAAATCAGCTTCGGTCATTTTCACTAATTGTCCTACCGTCTCAATATGACTTGCTTCCAGGCAATTGCTTGCCCTGACGCTAAGGCCAAGCTCCTGTATCGGCATCTTCAGCTTTTCATCAAGCTGTTCATCTTCTTTTTGCTTTTCCTGTTCGACCTCAACAGCCTCGGCTTCTTCTACAGTTTCGGCTCCGATTTCAAAATACTGCACAAACGGATTTACGTGCTTTCTCAGAATCTTCCCCGCTTCAACCAATGCCATTTCAGGCGTAATTGAGCCGTCTGTCCATATTTCGAGAATCAATCTGTCGTAATTGGTTTTCTGTCCGACGCGGGTATCTTCAGTTTTATAACGGACACGAACCACAGGCGAGTAGATTGCATCGACTTCTATTCTGCCTATTTCCTGCTCGAATCTGTCGGCTTGTGCCAGTCTTTCAACGGCCGGCGAATAACCTCTGCCGGTGCTTATAATCATTTCCATCGAAAATTTTGTATCACGAGTCAAAGTGGCAATAACATGGTCTTTATTTATAATTTCAACGGTAGAATCACTCTGAATCTGGCCGGCTGTCACGACGCCTGCCTTCTGGGCCGATATGGTAACAATCTTCGGCTCCGGCACCGTTTTTCTGATAACAATATTTTTAATGTTAAGAATTATTCCTGTAACGTCTTCTTTGACGCCCGGCAGCGAGGTGAACTCGTGTTCTGCGCCTGCAATTTTTATGCTCGTTACGGCAGCGCCTTCCAGAGAAGAGAGCAATACGCGTCTCAAACTGTTTCCGATAGTAGTTCCAAATCCGTGCTCAAAAGGTTCGACACGAAACAGACCATATTTGTCGGTTGAAATCTGCTTGTCCAGTTCAACACGTGTAGGAAGTTCCAGACCTCTCCAGGTAATTCTCATTTTTTAGGCCTCCATATTATGGGCAATTGTTCTCAGCGATTCCATCAGGGGCCTTTGCCTCTCCAAGGAAGCAAATTTAAAAATCGCTATCTGCTAATCGCCCGGTTAATTTATTTCATATTTCGCTATATAAGCGTTTTAACTTAAATTCCACAAAAAACTATCTTGAACAGAATTCCACTACGAGCTGTTCTTCGATAGGAAGCTGCACATCCTGCCTTGAAGGCATAGCAACAACTGTTGCGGACGGCGTATTCGGGTCGAGCTGCAGCCAGGATTGTGCCGTAAAATTCGGGTTTGTTTCAAGCTGAGCCTTGACCCTCTTTTTGCTTTTTTCAGAGGATTTAATAGTTATTTTGTCGCCGATATTTACTACAAAATCCGGCACATCGACTTTTTTGCCGTTAATACGAATATGGCCATGCGTTATTAATTGCCGTGCGGCTTTTCTTGAGGCGGCAAAATTCAGCTTATAAACGACATTATCCAGCCTTCTTTCCAGAAGACCGAGAAGCACTTCTCCGGTATTTCCTTTTGTTTTTTCCGCTTTATGGAAATATCGCATAAACTGGCTCTCAGCCAGGCCGTAATATCGTTTCACTTTTTGTTTTTCACGCAGCCGAATACCGTAATCGGTGCCTCTGCCGCGTCTCCAGCCGTGCATACCGGGTGCAACGTTTTTCTGACGTTTTTCAATCGGGCACTTGCTGGTTTCGCAGCGAATACCCTTGAGAAACAGCTTCATACCTTCTCGTCTGCACCGTTTACAGGATGAATCAAGATAACGTCCCATTATTTTTCACCTTTTATATCTATCTTTTTTACTTTTAACTTTTCAACTTTTTTATACTCTTCTTCTTTTTGGCGGTCGGCAGCCATTGTGCGGTATTGGCGTAACATCTTCGATGGAGGATATTCTCAGCCCGGCCGCCTGCAGCGCCGATATAGCCGATTCTCTGCCGGAGCCGGGTCCTTTTACTCGGACTTCCACTTCCCGAACGCCAAAACGTTTGGCGGCATTTGCACATTTTTCAGCCGCTCTTTGAGCTGCAAAGGGTGTGCTTTTCCTTGAGCCTTTAAAGCCGACTGTGCCGGCCGAATCCCAGCAAATCGTGTCGCCTTCTGTATCAGTGATTACAATCTGGGTATTGTTGAAGGTGGCCTTGATATGCACAATAGCTTTTGTAACGTTTCTTCTTATTTTTGCCTTAGCCATTTATTAAAAATACCTCAAAAATTATCCACGTAATTCTTTCACGCCTTTTTTGCCGGCGACAGTTTTTCTCTTGCCTTTTCTTGTGCGGGCGTTGCTTTGCGTCTGCTGGCCTCTGACAGGCAATCCTTTGCGGTGCCGGATTCCACGATAGCAGCCTATACCTTTGAGCCGTGCTATATTCTGGGCAACTTCCCTTCTTAACTGACCCTCGACAGTATAATCACGGTCGATTACCTGCGATATCTTACTGATTTCATCTTCAGTAAGTTTGCCGGCACGAGTAGTAAGGTTAACACCGATTTCTTTTAAAATTTTCTTCGCGGTGAACCTTCCGATGCCGTGAATATAAGTAAGGGCAATTTCAATCGCTTTCTCATTAGGAATATCTATACCAACTATACGAGGCATAATTTACCTTTCCTGTTAATATCAGCCTTGTCTTTGTTTATGTCGCGGGTCAACCGGACAAATCACTCGAACTACGCCTTTTCGGCGAACGATTTTACAGCTTTCGCATATTCTTTTTACTGAACTTCTTACTTTCATAATCCACCAAACCTATTGCCGCATAATTATTCTTCCCTTGCTCAGGTCGTAAGGCGACATTTCGATAATTACCTTATCGCCTGCAAGGATTCTTATAAAATGCATTCTCATTTTTCCGGACACGTGCGCAATAATCACATGGCCGTTCTCAAGTTCAACCCTGAACATAGCATTCGGCAAAGTTTCAAGCACTTTGCCTTCTACTTTTATCGCATCCTTTTTAGACATATATAAAAAAATCTCAAATTTGAAATCTCAAATTTCAAATTATTGTCAGCACTTCGCAGCCTGTTTCCGTAATGGCTATCGTATGCTCAAAATGGGCCGACGGTTTTCTGTCTTTCGTAACAACTGTCCAGCCGTCGTTCAATGTAATTACGCTGCTTGAGCCCATATTAACCATCGGCTCAACGGCAAGTATCATTCCCGGCTGCAAAACAATATCATTCTTCAAAAGGTCGTCATTGACGAAATTTTGAACTTTCGGGTCTTCGTGCATTTCAGTGCCTATCCCGTGCCCGACAAACTCCGTAACCACAGAAAAGCCCGCCGATTCGGCACATTTCTGCATCATCCCGGCAACGCTGCTCCATTTTACGCCGGCCTTGCTGCTCTCTATGGCGATATCGAGCATTTCTTTTGTTACATCAACCAATCGCTGTTTATCGCTGCTGATTTTGCCTATTGGCAGCGTAATCGCAGCATCGCCGCAATAGCCGTCGAGCCTTGCGCCGAAATCAATACTGAGGATATCGCCTTCCTGAAGTCTTACCCTTTCCGAAGGTATTCCGTGCACAACCTGCTCATTTATCGAAGCACAAATAGCTGCCGGAAAAGCTCTTTTCCCATACGGATTTTTGACGCCTTTAAAAAGCGCTATTGCTCCGCACTGCCTTGTTACATCTTCAGCTATTCTGTTTAGTTCGGCAGTGCTTATTTGCACAGCAGCACAATCTTTCAATTTTAAAAGAACCTCGGCAACAACGCTGCCGGCTTTTTTTAAAAGCTCTATTTCTCTGCGACTTCGTAATGTAATCGCCATTTTTATTTAGCTGCCGCTGAAAGACTATCGAGTTTCTCGAATATTTCAGCCGTTATATCATCAATTTTGCCGTCGGCCTGAATATCGAATATTTCCTGTCCACTGTTGCTATAATAATCAACTACCGCGGCAGTTTGCTCGTGATAAGTTTTAAGTCTTTGCTGGACAACTTCCGGTTTGTCGTCCGGCCTCTGCACAAGTTTCTGACCTTTGCACTTATCACAGCAGCCTTCGATTTTTGGTTTCAGCGTATCAATATGATAAACAGCGCCACATACCGGACAGCTCCTTCTGCCTGATAAGCGTTTTTCGACAATCTCATCGTCAATAACGAGATTTACGACGGCACTGATTTTTTCCCTTTTTCGTGCCAGTTCTTTATCTAATTCGGCCCCCTGCACAACTGTGCGGGGAAAGCCGTCCAGAACGCAATTTCCATTTGCCCCGGCTATTGCCTTGACCATCATTTCGATTATCAAATGGTCCGGCACAAGTTTGCCGCTATCCATATATTGCTGAGCTTTTTTACCCAGCTCTGTTCCGGCCGCTCTTTCGCTTCTCAAAATATCTCCGCTGGACAAATGAGCCAGCCGGTATCTCTCTATAATTCTTTTGCACTGTGTCCCTTTTCCCGCTCCCGGCGGACCAAGCAGCACAATTACCATCCGCGGGCTCCCTTTATTCTGCCGGTCGAGCTGAAACCTTCATAGTTTCGCATTATCAGGTTCGCTTCGACTCTCTGCACTACATCCAGAGAAACGCTGACTACAATCAAAAGTCCCGTTCCGCCGAAAAATGAAGCGACCTGCCAGTCAATATCCAGTCCGGGCATCTGAGAAATAACAGTAGGCACAACCGCGATAACCGCTAAAAAGGCTGCGCCGTAAAAGGTAATTCTTGCCATAACTATTTCCAGATATTCAGCGGTCCTGTGTCCTGGCCGAAGTCCCGGTATGAAGCTTCCTGAATTACGGAGATTTTTAGCCATTTCTTTCGGCTGAAATTGAACTGTAGTCCAGAAATAAGAAAACACAATTATCAGGATAATATAAACTACGTTATATGTATATGCTCCGGGATGCAGCGCAGCATAAATATTCGCAAGAATATTCGACCTGCTGAATCTTTCCAAACTTAACAATTGCCCGACAATTATCGGCGGAAACTGCATCAAGCTGGACGCGAAGATAATCGGCATAACGCCGCCGTGATTAACTCTCAGAGGCAAATAATGCCTCTGGCCGCCATAAACCCGCATTCCACGCATTTGTTTTGCCTGCTGAATCGGTATTCTTCTTTGTCCCTGCGTTATAAGAATTGTTCCGGCAACCACAAATACAAACGCGATTACTAAAAACATTATCTTTGCAGGCCCGTAAGTGCCGCTTGCCGTGCCGGCGCCTACCGTAAACGAAGTATTTTCCCAAACCCTCGTAAGTGTGCCGGGCATTCTCGCTAAAATACCTGCCATAATTAATAAGCTTATGCCGTTACCTATGCCGTATTCATCGATTTGCTCGCCAAGCCACATCATAAAGATAGTGCCGGCCGACATTCCTAATGTGCCAAGAATGATAGCGGAAGATTCCAGACCCGGATAGGCGAAATTCCTCATCACTTTCAGATACATCATCGCCTGAACTATACAGATAGGCACAGTAAGATAGCGCGTATATTCCTGGATTTTTTTATAGCCTGTCTGACCTTCTTCCTTGAGCTTTTTTAGCGAAGGCATAACTTCGCCCAGCAGCATCAGGATAATAGATGCCGTGATATAAGGCATAATTCCGAGCCCAAACAAGCTGCTTCTTCTTAATTCGCCGCCGCTTAGCATCTGCAAATGTTCCAGCGCCCTGCCGATTGGGCTGCTTTCGTCGCGATTGGCGGCCGCGCCTTCCATCTGGCGCTGGTTAATGGCCGGCAGCGATATACTAAACCCGATTCTGTAAATAATCAAAAGCGCTATGGTAAACAGCACCTTGTTCCGCAGGTCGGGAATCTTAAAAATATTTACAGCAGCATTAAACATTTAGTCTTCCTGTCAATTTATGCGACAACTCTTGCAACACCGCCGCAGCTCAAAATCTTTTCCTGTGCGGTCTTGCTGAATTTCTGAACACTAACGTCAAGTTTCTTCGTCAGTTCTCCATCCCCGAGAACCTTAACTACGCTATTTGCACTATCTACAAGTCCTGCGTTAAACAGACTCTTGACGTCGATTATAGAGCCGTCATCAAATTTATCCAATTGCGATACATTAATTATTTCATATCTGCGGACAAATCTGAAATTACTGAAGCCTCTTTTCGGAAGCCTTCTGAACAATGGCATTTGTCCGCCTTCATAACCGACTTTTCCGCCGGCACCTGCCCGGCTCAAACTGCCTTTAGTTCCTCTTCCGCAGGTCTTGCCGTGTCCGCTGCCGGGACCTCTGCCGACTCTTTTTATTTGTTTCTTCCTGCCGACTATTGAAGTTATTTCATGACTTAACATTACAGTCTCACCACCTTTTTACAGCCTGAACGGCCACTCCGCGAAGCTGCCCGACAGACTCCGGGGTGCGAAGTTTCAACAATCCGTCCATTGTAGCCTTAACAACATTTTTGGTTGCCGTGCTGCCGTAAACTTTCGTCAGCACATCATGCACGCCGGCCAACTCCAGCACGGCTCTCGCACTCGAGCCTGCGATAACGCCGGTTCCCGGGCTTGCCGGCACCAGTGTTATTTTTGTCGCGCCGAATTTACCGAAAATCTGATGTGGTATGGTCTGGCCGTCGAGAGCTATTTTTTGAAGATTTTTTCTTGCGTCTTTAATAGCCTTATCGACAGCCATCGGCACTTCTCTGGCCTTTCCGTAACCGATTCCTACTGTTCCAGCCCTGTCGCCGACGGCAACCATTGCGCTAAAGCTGAATCTTCTTCCGCCTTTGACGACCTTTGCGCTGCGGAAAACCTTTATCACGGTCTCTTCGATGGGATTTTCCTGACCTACATTTTTTATCGATTCTTCAGCCAATTTTTTTCTCCAAAATTCCGGCCTTTGTTATTATTTACTAACCTGTTAAAAAACCAGACCGGCTTGTCTTGCCGCATCGGCAAGCGCCTTTACTCTGCCGTGGTATTTAAATCTGTTTCTGTCAAACTTTACTGTTTTTATTCCGACCTGCATTGCCTGTTTGGCAATTTCCTGACCGACTATTTTTGCCGCTTCGACATTTCCGGTCTTTTTCAGACCTTCCTGCAGCGATTTACTTCTTGTATTTGCCGAGGCCAGCGTAACTCCCGCCACATCGTCAATAATCTGCGCATAAATATGACGGTTCGAACGGAAAACGCTCAAACGCGGCCTTTCAGGTGTTCCAAGCAGTTTCTTGTGAACCCGCAGTTTTCTTCTAAGTCTTGCTTTTTTTATTCTGTCAATCTGCATATGCAAATCTCAAAAAATTCCATTCATTAATTTCGTATTATCCGGCTGTGCTGACAAGAGCCTTGCCGACTTTTCTGCGAACTCTTTCACCGGCAAATCGAATACCCTTGCCCTGGTAAGGTTCAGGCGGCCTTATTTTTTTAATCTCCGCCGCAAAATGTCCGAGTTCCTGCTTGTCATATCCAGTAAGAGTAAATTTCGCCGGCGTTTCATTGCCTTTTGTCGCCGGCACATCTACTTTAACTTTTACGCTTTTGGGAACTTTTATTTCAGCAGGATGACTGAAACCTACTGTAACAATCAGCGTTCCGCCCTGTTCCTTTACGCTGTAGCCGGTGCCGTAAATTTCCATCTTCTTTTCGTATCCTTTGCTGACACCGATTATCATATTATTAATCAGTGCTCTTGTCGTTCCGTGCAGAGCTTTTTCGACCCGGCTGTCCGGCAATGGATTTTCTACTATAACTTTCTGGCCCTCAATTTTAACTTTAATCCTGGGATTAAAATTCATTTGATTAGTCCCGTTGGGGCCTGTTATTTTTATAGTCTGGCCTGAAATTTCGACTTTCACGCCGGCTGTAATATCAACTGGTTTTTTCCCTATTCTGCTCATCAATTCACCGTGCAAATTATCTCACCGCCGAGATTTTCTGCTCGGCACTGTTTATCAGTCATTATGCCTTTATTGGTTGTAACAATAACAATTCCCATTCCGTTCATAACATAAGGAAGCTTGTCGGCAGAGCAGTAAATTCTTCTTCCGGTCTTGCTTATTCTTTTAATTTCATTTATCGCAGGCGTTCCATCAGGAGCGTATTTAAGCGTTATCTTCAGAATTCCCTGCCCCGTAGCATCATCTATCTTGTCAACATCGCCGATATAGCCTTCGATTTTTAAAACATCAGCGATACCCCGGCAGATTTTCGAGGCCTTGACTTTAACGTCAGTATGGCCGCTTCGTTCGGCATTCCTGATTCTTGTAAGCATATCCGCTATCGGGTCACTATGCATTTAACCTGTCCTATAAAAAATTTGATTATTATCGTTTACCAGCTCGCCTTTTTCAGTCCGGGAATCTTGCCTTCGCCGGCAAGTTTTTTCAGGCAAAGCCGGCAGATTTTGAATTTTCTGTAAACTGCCCGGCTTCTGCCGCAGATTCCGCAACGAGTATAAGCTCTCGTCCTGAATTTAGGCTTCTTATTACATTTATTTACTAGCGCCTTTGTTGTCATCATTGCTCCCTAAAAGGCATACCGAACAGTTTCAAAAGGGCTCTTGCCTCGTCGTCTGTTTTGGCAGTCGTAACAAAAGTTATATTCATACCCTGAACATTTTCTACTTTCGCGGCGTCAATCTCCGGAAAAACAGTCTGCTCGCTCATTCCGAACGAATAATTTCCTTTTTTATCGAAACTTTTGCCCGACAAACCCCTGAAGTCCTTTACTCTCGGAATCGCCAGGTTGATAAGCCTGTCCATAAATTCATACATTCTCGAGCCTCGAAGCGTAACTTTCAGTCCCGTCTTATCTCCCTGCCGGACCTTAAAGTTAGATACGCTTTTTTTAGCCCCGATGACAAGCGGCTTTTGGCCGGTAAGCATCATCAAATCCTGCTGGGCAGTTTCAAGAAATTTCTTGTCCTGTGTGGCTTTGCCGACGCCCATTGACACAACAATCTTTTGCATCTTCGGCACCGCCATTATACATTTGTAGTTATATTTTTCCCGCAGAGCAGGAACAATTTTCGATTTATATAAGTCTTTTAATCTTGCCATAGTTAAATTTTCTTGCAGACGTTATTCCGCTTTTCTGACTACTCCGATTTCTGTTCCATCAAGGCCGACGCGTTTTTTTGCGCCTTTTTTATCGGTAATAAATTTCACTCTTGTTCCTTTTGAAGTTTTCGGATTTACCGGCAGAACATTGCTTATATGCAGCGGTTCTTCAACCTGTATTCTGCCGCCCTGCGGATATTTGCGGCTGGGCTTGACGTGTCTGTAGCGCCTGTTCACACCTTCGACCATAATTTTATTCTTCGTAGGAATAACTCGCATCACCTTGCCGACTGTTCCTTTGCCTTCTCCGCAAATAACTTCAACCATATCGCCTTTTTTAATATGTCTTGCCATATTTATACAACCTCGCTTGCGAGGGAAACAATCTTCATAAAGTTCTTTTCCCGCAATTCTCTTGCTACCGCTCCGAAAACTCTGGTGCCTACAGGGTTGTTTTCAGCATCGATTAACACCGCCGCGTTACTGTCAAATCTGACATAACTGCCGTCGGCTCTTCTAATAGGTGTTTTTGTCCTGACTATGACACATCTGTAAACTTTCTTCCTGTCAAGCTGGCAGGTCGGCAAAACCTTTTTTACCGCTATGCATATAATATCGCCCACCGCGGCGGTTGCACGCGTAGATTTGCCTCTTCTGCTTGTGCTCATTCCGGGAACAAGAATACATTGTGCAAGCTTGACGCCGGAATTATCGGCAATATCCAAATATGTTTCCTGCTGAATCAACGCTTTATCCTTTACTGTTAATCTTCTTCAATTGCTTTTTGAACAACTTTAAGCAGACGCCAGCTTTTTGTCTTGCTCATAGGCCGGCACTCGACAACTTCGATAACATCGCCGACTTTAGCCTCGTTTTTTTCATCATGAACGCCAAGCTTCGTTCGTCTGTTCACATATTTCCCGTAAACAGGATGTTTAACCTTGTAATTTAGCACTATTCTGATGCTCTTGTCGCCGCTGCGGCTGACAACTTCGCCGCGAATCGTCTTTTTTTGTTTTCTCTGTTCTTCCATTTATTTTTCGCCCTTTAACTTGTCTCGGCTTTCCCTGATAACCGTTTTAAGTCTTGCGATATCCCGTTTTATATTTCGCAGCATATGTGTATTTTCAAGTTTTTCGGTAACGGCTCTTGTCCGAAGGTCGAACAACTGGCGTTCCATGCCTTCGAGCTCTTTCTGCCATTCATCCGGTCTCATTTCTCTTATTGTTTTAGCTTTCATTAAAATTCCCGTTAAATAGTATGGCCTCTGGTAACAAGTCTGCATCTTACAGGCATCTTATGAGAAACTCTTGCCAGGGCTCTTTTCGCAACGTCTTCGCTTACGCCGCCGATTTCAAATATAACCATACCAGGCTTCACGCAGGCAACCCATTGTTCGACTTCCGCTTTTCCTTTACCCATTCTCGTTTCAAGCGGCTTTTTGGTTATGGACTTATGCGGGAAAATCCTGATATATACTTTTCCGACTCTTTCCAAAAAGTGGCTTGCCGCGACTCTGCCTGCTTCAATCTGTTTGCCGGTTACCCAGCTCGTCTCCAAAGACTGCAGGCCGTATTCACCAAAGGCAACATAATTCATCCGGCAGGCATTGCCTCTCATTTTGCCTCTTTGGCTTTTTCTGTATTTAACTCTTTTTGGCATCATTGCCATAGGTTATACCTCACCGCCCGGGGCGGTATTTTTCTGGTCTTTTGCAGCACCGCTGTCCGCATCGCTGCTTTTTTTGGTTTCACCGGCAGCTTCCGCAGGTTGCGACTCGGCTCTATGCCGACCCCTTGCAGATCTCGGTCTTCGCAGCGGTCTTCTGTCTTCCTGTTCCTGCTGGGGCTGCTGGCCGTATTTACCCTTATAAATCCAGACTTTAATGCCGATAGTTCCATAAGTTGTTGTGGCGCCAATAGATGCATAATCAACGTCAGCGTCAATAGTATGCAGCGGAATGCTGCCTATCATCTGAGTTTCTTTTCTTGCCATTTCAGCTCCGCCGAGTCTTCCGGAGCAGATAACTTTAACTCCCCTTGCGCCAGCCTGCATCGCCAGCTCGCACTGCTGCTTCATAGCTTTTCGGAATGCGACTCGTTTCTTTATCTGCTCGCCGACAGCCTCGGCGGTAAGTCTCGCATCGAGAGCGGGTTCTTTAATTTCAATAACATTTATGGCGACCTGCCTGTTAATAAGCGTCTCAAGGTCCTGCCTTAGTTTATCAACCTCCGCGCCTCGCGGGCCGATTACGATACCCGGCCTGGCCGTATGAAGAGTAACTTTGACTTCGTTTCTCGTCCTTGCTATTTCTATCTTTGAAACAGCGGCAAACGGCGGCTGCTTGTTATATTTTTTATCTGCATAAGCACGAATCTTCTGGTCCTCAACCAGCATCTGACCATAAGTGGCTTTCGGAGCAAACCATGTGCTCTGCCACGGCAGTCTTATGCCGGTTCTAAAACCTATCGGCTGAACCTTTTGACCCATATCTACCTTTCAATATTTCGTTTATCGGTTACGATTCTCGTTTCGTCTTACGTTTTACGTTTAACGTAACCGTAACGAGCTGCGCAACCGCAACCGTTTAACGTCTTTTATTCCATCTCAGTCACGGCAATACGAATATGACTGGCCATTTTTCTGATTCCGTAAGCTTTGCCTCTGTCTTTTTCCTGGTATCTTTTGGTTCCCATTCTCACGCCTGCGCTGTCTATCTTGGCCTGGCAGACATAGAGATTTTCGACATCGGCGCCGGCCTCATCAGCGTTTGCGATTGCGCTTTTGAGCGCCTTTTGAATCATTTCAGCGGCTCTTTTTCTTGTGAACTTCAGAAGGTCGAGGGCCTGCTGTGCGCTTCTTCCTGCGATAAGCTGCGTAACAAGCCTGGCTTTCTTAGGCGAATTCGGAGCATATCTGAACGATGACCTCCATTCAGAGATATCAGTTACTTCTACTCCCAGCGCCGAAGCTAATGCTTCAATATCGCTGCTTTTCGGCAATGGCCTGAACAATCCTTTTCGCCAGTTTCCTATCGCGCTTTGCGCCTGCTGAATGCTCATTCCCGCCCGCTTCATCGCTGCGGCCAGTTCAGCAACATTCTTTTTCTGCCGCTTAATCTGATTATCAAGTTTGCTTGCGCTTAACATTTTACTTTCCACCTGCCGGTTTAGCCGCTGGTGCCGCCGGTGCTGCTGCCCCCGGCGCTCCAGTTGTCGCTGCCGGTCCTGCTGCCGGCCCGCCTGCTGCCGCTGCTTCCTTAACGCCCGAATGGCCTCTGAATGTGCGAGTCATTGAAAATTCGCCCAATTTATGTCCAACCATTTCCTCGGACACGAAAAGTTTATTGAAAGTCTTTCCGTTGTGGATAAGGAAAGTATATCCGACAAATTCCGGAACAATGGTGCTGCGTCTGGACCAGGTTTTAATAGGGTCTTTGATGCCGGTCTGAATCTGCCTCATAACCTTTTGCAAAAGTTTTGCGTCAACAAACGGCCCTTTTTTAAGTGATCTCGACATTTATTGCCTCAAATTACGTTTTCTTTACAGAACTAATTGCTCGCCGCGATTACTTTTTCTTCTTCGTATAATTCGTTTATTACTGACCCTTCTTGGGTTTCTTGTCTTTCCACCCTTTGCAAGCACGCCGGTCGGCGAGCAGGGATGTCTTCCGCCGTTGGCTCTGCCTTCGCCGCCGCCCATCGGATGAGAGACAGGGTTCTGAGCTTTTCCGCGAACGTGCGGCCTGATTCCCAAATGTCTCATTCTGCCGGCCTTGCCGATTTTGATATTCTGATAATCGGGATTGCTCAATGTTCCGATTGTTGCCCGGCACTCGGCTCGCAGCATTCTCATTTCGCCGCTTGGCAGAATGACCGTTGCCCAGTCGCCTTCTCTGGCCATTAGTCTTGCGGCAACTCCTGCGCCCCTGACAAGTTTTCCGCCCTGTCCGGCTGTCATTTCTATATTATGAATCTCGACGCCGACCGGAATATTCGCCAGCGGCATTGCGTTGCCGACCTTTGGCTCAACATCTGTTCCGCTTTGCACCTTTTGGCCGACTCCCAATCCCTGCGGAGCAAGGATATATCTTTTTTCGCCGTCGTCGTATTTAATAAGACAAATAAAACAATTCCTGTTCGGGTCATATTCGACAGATTCTACAGTCGCAGAAATCCCATCTTTATTTCGTTTGAAATCGATAATTCTATAGAGTCTTCTTGCACCGCCGCCTCTGAACCTGCAAGTCGTTACTCCGAGGTTGTTTCTTCCGCCGGCTCTTCCAATTCGAACGCACAGGTTCTTTTGTGGCTTGTCGGTCGTCAGTTCCGCGTAATCGTTGACTGACGTATTCCGCCGTCCGTTTGATGTTGGTTTATAAATTTTTATTCCCATATTTACCTTTCGTTTTACGTCTTTCAGTTGCGACGCCCGTTTCGTCAGACGGCTGACGTCCGACGTAACCGATACGGGCTTCGTAACCGTAACCGTTTGACGATTTTAGAACAAATCAATATGATATTGCTCATCGAGGACGACAACCGCCTTTTTCCAGTCGCTTTTGTGACCCATAAACCTGCCGTGTCTGCGCAGCTTGCCTTTGCGATTAGCGGTTCGGACATCTATTACCTCGACGCTGTATAGTCTTTCAATGGCGCCTTTTATCTGGTTCTTATTGGCTCTTTTGTTCACCTCGAACGAGTATGCTTTCCTGACATTGGCAAGATGCGTGCTCTGCTCGGTTATCAGCGGCCTTAAAACAATCTCGTGGTCGTCCATTTTTTTCATTGTTTTTTATTCCTGTCAATCAACGCAAGAAAAGCGTCTTTCGTAAAAAGCACTTTCTGTTTATTGCATATATCGCCCGCATTGAGGTCCGTGACCTTCATTACAGATATTTTTGGAACATTTCTCGCGGATTTATAAAGATTCTGGTCGGCCTCGTTGATTGTAACTAAGCAGCTTCTGTCGATTTTAAGATTTCCGAGAATTTTTACGAAATCTTTTGTCTTTGGCTGCTCGAATTTCATTTCATCGACTACAACAACATTTCCAACCTGAAGTTTGGCCAGTATCGCCGAATCTCTTGCCAGTCTTTTCTGTTTTTTCGGCATATCTTTCCCGAAATCTCGCGCAACTTTCGCAAATGCCACACCGCCGCCTCTTCGGATATTGGTTCTTACCGTTCCCATACGGGCGTTGCCGGTGCCTTTTTGGCGGTAAATTTTTCTCGTTGAGCCTTCAACCATACCCCTGCTCTTTGTGGCTGCCGTTCCAACTCGTTTATTCGCCTGATACATCACGATAGCCTGTTTGAGCAGAGCGTGCCTGATATGCCCGCCAAGCACTGCCTCATCGACTTTCAGGTTGTCGATTTCTTTCCCATCTCTGTTATGAACTGCAACTGTAATCATAGATTCTATTTACTGCCTTTGCTTTCTTTAACTATTACATAACCGCCTGTAGCGCCCGGCACTGAGCCTTTCACTACGAGCAGATTCTTTTCCACATCGACGCTTACTAATGTATGATTTTTGCTTGTTACTTTGACATCCCCCATATGCCCGCCCATTCGTTTTCCTTTTTTCGGATGTCCGCAATGGCCTCTGTTTGTCGCGTGACTTGCAATCGAGCCGGGCGAACGGTGTTTTCTTTCAGTTCCGTGACTTGCCGGCATACCGCCGAATCCGTGTCTTTTCATAACGCCCTGGAAGCCCTTGCCTTTGCTTGTCCCTGTTACATCGACCTTTTTTACCTTTGAAAGAGCTTCAACTGTAATCTTATCTCCCTGTTTATATTCTCCTGACTGTCCGTCGAGCCTGAATTCCCTTATAAACCTTCTCGGAACATCGTTGGCCTTCTTTGAATGGCCCTGCTGGGCTTTGTTCTGACAGGACTTTTTTATTTCATCAAAGCCCAATTGAATAGCCTGATACCCGTCGGTTTGCTCTTTTTTGACCTGTGTAATTGTGCAGGGACCTGCCTGAATGACGGTAACCGGCACAATTTTGCCGCCGTCATCATAAATCTGTGTCATTCCAACTTTTTTTCCGAGAATCATCATATTATTATCTTTTTTCTTAGTGTCTTCGTGCCTTGGTGGCTGCCATTCCAAACAAAAACGTAAAGCAAAATTTCGCTTTACGTCTCTTTTACTTACTTTATGCCTTAATTTTCACAAACACGCCGGCCGGCACTACGAGCCTGTTCAAAGCCTCGACTGTCCTTGCGTTTGCTTCATAGATATCAATCAGCCGCTTATGTGTTCGCATCTCGAACTGGTCTCGGCTTTTCTTATCGACGTGCGGACTGCGAAGTACGGTATATCTTTCAATCCGTGTCGGCAGCGGAATCGGGCCGCTGACTCTTGCGTTGGTTCTCCGGGCCTGCTCAACTATTTCACGAGCCGAAGTATCCAGTGCACGGGGGTCATAAGCCTCCATCCTGATACGAATTCTTTCTGTTTCTACTGCCATAACAAGTCTCTAAAAAAGCCTTTATGCAAATTTTCTTTACCGCTCTTTACAACCGTCATTGCAACCCTGCAAAGGCGAAAACGTAAGAGGATAACTTTTTCCAGTTAAAAAAGCAACAACAATAATACTGAAAAAAGCCTTTTTTATATAAAAATTGACTTTTTCTGCTTTTTATTTAAAATAACAAGATATATTACATCTTCTTATCGGTTTTGCGACTAAAATTCGCGTATTTTCCGTAAGGCGGATTTTACTGCCATAGTGGTTCTGTCACGATATGTGAACTCGCCTCGCTGTCGAAGCGGGTCAGCCCAACTCGGAACGCCCCCTCTCTTGCTTCGCAAGAAGCAGAGGGGGCTCGCTACGGCTGAGGAAGTTAGGATTTATACCAGATAAATTGAGATCGGTCAATAGTCTGTCAGTATTTTTTCCGCAATTTGTTCCGGCACTCTTTCGTAAATCGCCGGCTCCATCACAAATGTGCCTCTTCCGCTGGTTATACCCCTTAATTCGCTTGAATAACCAAACATCTCAGCAAGCGGCACTTTCGCGTCGATAACCCTCATTTTGCTATGGATTCTCGTATCTGTAATTACTCCGCGTTTGCTGATAATATTTCCCTGCACAGCTCCATAATCGGACTCAGGTATATTAACCTCAAGTTTCATAATCGGCTCAAGCAGCACCGGCCCGGCTTTTTTAAGAGCATTGCGAATCGCCAAAGCGGCTGCCTGTTCAAAAGCTATATCGGATGAATCAACCTCGTGGTAAGAGCCGTCAATTAACGTAACTTTAGCTCCGACAACAGGATAACCTCTTACCTCTCCGCTGGTTAGAGCCTCCTTTACGCCATCTTCAACCGCTGGTATATATTCTCTGGGTATTACGCCCCCAGTTATCTTGTTTTCAAATTCCACTTCCTTGCTGTAATGCCCGGTTTCATCAAACAACGGTTCGATAGTAATAACGATATGTCCATATTGGCCGTGTCCGCCGGTTTGTTTAATAAATTTTCCTTCGGCTTCGGCCTTTGCGGTTATTGCTTCTTTGTATGCGACTTTTGGTTTTCCAACTCTGACATTTACCTTTAAATCCCTGACAAGTTTATGCTGAAGAATTTCAAGATGCAGCTCGCCCATACCGCTGATAATAGTTTGTCCGGTCTCAACATCGTATTTACATTTGAAAGTCGGGTCTTCTTTCCTCAACGTTGCAAGTGCCTCTGATAGTTTATCTCTGTCAGCAGAACTGTGGGGTTCAATCGACATACTTATAACAGTCTCAGGGAATGTGATGCTTTCAAGTATTATCGGACTTTTGGAATCACAAAGGGTGTCTCCCGTGTATGTATCTTTTGGTCCAACACAGGCAATAATATCTCCCGCACGCGCGGATTGCACGATTTCCCTGCTGTTCGCGTGCATCCTGAATAATCTTGTTATGTTTTCCTTGGTATCTCTATTAGCGTTGAGAACCCTTGTGCTGCTTTTGAGAGTTCCCTGATAAATTCTTAGGAAATATAAGTCACCGTGCTTATCGCCGATAATTTTGAAGGCAAGAGCAATAAGACTTTTATGCGTATCGCATTTAACAGTTATCTTTTTTTGACTGTCCTTCGGCGAATGACCGATTATATCGGGCTTATCTAATGGCGAAGGAAAATATCTTCCGACGCCGTCAAGTATCCTTTGAACGCCGATGTATTTCAGAGCGGAACCGACAAAGACAGGATGAATTTTCCCTGCGCAGGTCCCTTTTCTAAGAGCCTTATGAATCAAATCTTCTTCCACAGGTTTATCGTGGACGTATTTATCCATTAAATGCTCATCGAATTCAGCCAGGGCTTCGAGCAAATCGTGCCGATATTTTTTGGCTTGTTCGAGAAGATTTTCCGGTATCTCCGCTTCCTCAAAACTTGCGCCGAGCTTTTCGGCTTTATAATAAACGGCCTTCATTTCAATAAGGTCGATAAGCCCTTCAAAAGTCGCATCTGCCCCGATAGGAATTTGAACGCAGACAGGATGAGCAGCAAGTTTTTCTTTGATGCTTGCGACGGACATTTCGAAGTCTGCGCCGGTCTTGTCCATTTTGTTGATGAAGCAGAATGCCGGCAGATGATATTTTTGTCCCTGCCGCCAGACAGTTTCGCTCTGGGCCTGGACGCCTTCGGATGCGTCAAAGACGGCAATCGCGGCATCGAGAACACGCAGCGACCTTTCTACCTCAGCGGTAAAATCCACGTGGCCGGGCGTATCGATAAGATTGATTATCCATTCGTTCCACGCAAGGGTTGTCGCCGCGCTTGTGATGGTAATGCCTCGCTGTTGTTCTTCTTCGAGATAGTCCATAACAGCGGTGCCTTCGTGCACTTCGCCCATTTTATATGTCTTGCCGGCGTAATAAAGAATGCGTTCAGAGACAGTGGTCTTGCCGGCGTCGATATGAGCCATTATTCCGATATTGCGTATTTTATTTAGCTTCTCGGGCATATTTTTCGTATTTCGAATTTATGTAATTGAAAAAAAACTGCCATAGTTTTTTTAAAGAAATTCTATGGCAGTTATAATTATTATTTAGATTACCAGGCGAAATGGGCGAATGCCTTGTTTGCCTCAGCCATTTTATGGATATTTTCGCGGGTTGTTACAGCGCCACCCTGTTTGTTGTAGGCATCTATAAGTTCAGCGGCAAGTCTTTCTGACATTGGTTTTCCTTTTTTGCCTCTTGCCGATGCGATAATCCATCTGAAAGCAAGCGATTGCTGTCTTTTTGAATTTACAGGCATAGGGACCTGATAGCTTGCGCCGCCGACTCGTTTTGAGCGGACCTCGATATATGGTTTCACATTATTGACAGCCGTCTCGAACAACTCCAGCGGCCCAACGTCTTTTACCCTGTTGGCTGCTATTGACATAGCATCGTAGAAAATTTGGGCTGCGACGCTTTTTTTGCCCTGCCAGATAAGAGCGTTAATGAATTTCTGCACCAGTTTACTATTGTATTTGACGTCTGGTTTCAATTGCTTTTGTGAAGCTGTCCACTTTTTTGCCATTCTATTTTACCTTTTAATTTTTAACTTTTAACTTTTAGCTTTTCTTCGCTCCGTATTTGCTTCTGCTTCGTTTTCTATTGGCGACTCCCGCTGAATCGAGAACGCCGCGGATAATATGATAACGAACGCCCGGCAAATCTCGGACTCTGCCGCCCCTGATAAGGACGGTGCTGTGTTCCTGAAGATTATGGTCGATACCGGGTATATAAGCGGTAACTTCGGTTCCGTTTGTAAGTCGGACACGGGCGATTTTACGCAGCGCTGAGTTGGGCTTCTTGGGCGTTTGGGTCCTGACTATCAGGCAGACAGCCTTTTTTTGCGGCGAGCCTGATATATCAGAGATACGCTTTTTGCCTTTGTGTCTTCTGCCATTCTTTACTAACTGGTTTATTGTCGGCATTTTTATCCTTTAGTTTTAAGTTTTTAGTTTTAACTTTTAAGCTATTCCAGTCCCAGTGCTGCTCTTGCAGCAGCCTCAGCCTGGGCCTCGGCATCGTGGGTTTCCTTAAGTTCCGCAAGTTCTTTCGGCAGCGGAGCTTTCGCAAGATGTTTAGCAGTCATTTCAAGATATGGCTTGAAAGCTGTGCCTGCCGGAATCAGGTGGCCTAATATAACGTTTTCCTTAAGTCCCAGCAATTCATCCACTTTACCAATTAAAGCCGCTTCAGTCAAGACCTTGGTTGTTTCCTGGAAGCTGGCCGCTGAGATAAAGCTTTCAGACTGCAGCGAGGCCTTTGTAATACCCATAAGCAGAGTTTTTGCCGTTGCGGGTCGCGGTTTTTTCCCTTTGGCTGATTGTCCGCCGAGTCTTTCGACCTTTTCATTGGCCGCTTCGACTTCCGCTTTGCTGTAAACCTGTCCGACAACAAGCTCGGTCTCGCCCGCATCGGAAATCTTAAGACTGCTGCCAAGTTCTTCGCTTGATTTCCTGAAATGATATTTTGAAACGATATCGCCCGGCAGAAATTCGCTGTCGCCGACCGTATCGATTTCTACTTTTTGCATCATTTGCGACAGAATAACTTCAATGTGCTTGTCATTGATGGTTACGTTCTGTGAACGATAAACGTTTTGGACCTCTGCCAGCAGGTATCTTTGCAGGGCCTCTTCGCCTTTGATTCTTAAAATATCGTGCGGCACAAGAGGACCGTCTGTCAGCGGCTCGCCGGCTTCAACCATATCGCCGGTATGAACGTTAAGATGTCTGTCACGCGGAACGTGATGTTCCTTTTCCATTTTCTCGCTTCGGATAATAATGGTCATCTTGCCGCGTCTTCTGTCGCTTTTCAGTTCGACCTTGCCGCTGATTTCTGCCATAGCCGCAGGCTCTTTGGGTTTTCTTGCCTCGAATATTTCCGTTACTCTCGGCAGACCTCCTGTGATGTCCTGCGTTCCGCCCTGGCCACGAGGCTGTCTTGCGATAAGCTGGCCGGCCTGGACCGTTTGGCCTTCATTAACTTCGATTCTCGCCTTTGCCGGCAGGTAGTGAACATCCAGAATCTTGCCGCTTTCATCTTCGATAATAATTTGAGGGTGCTTGTCTCCCTTGTGTTCTATAACAACAGGTCTGCCGTGCTGGCCTTTACGTTCTTCTTCGACTCGCATTGTTTCGCCGTCTATAATGTCAACGAACCGGACAATTCCGCTTACTTCTGCCAGAATCGGCACCCTGTGCGGGTCCCAGCCGAATAGTTTCGTCCCGGCTTTGACTTGCTGGCCGTCTTTTACAAGAATAATGGCGCCGTATGGCACTTTGAACTTTTCATATTCCCTTCCCTTGTCGTCAACGATGGCCATTTCACCGCTTCTCTTGAGTGTGATAACTTGTTCTGTCCCGTCTTCCTGTTTGACCGGCACAGCGTTAATTTCGCGGTATTGAACAACGCCGTCTCGCGGCGATTTCTGGCCGCTTTCGAGAATCGTTCGGGACGCGATGCCGCCGGTATGGAACGTCCGCATTGTAAGCTGTGTGCCGGGCTCGCCGATGGATTGTGCCCCGATAATACCGACCGCCATTCCTTCTTCGACGAGTCTTCCGGTGCTTAAATCCCAGCCGTAGCATTTTGCGCAAATCCCTAAAGGACTATCGCAGGTAAGTGCGCTTCTGACGCGGATTGATTCCAGCCCGAGCGCCTCAATCTTTTCCGCTGCCTCGGGAGTAATAACTTCATTTTCGCGAACAATCATTTCATCGGTAATCGGGTTTCTGACATTATCTCTTGCCGTTCTTCCCACAATGAGTTCTCTCAAAGGCATATCTACCTGCTCGCCCTTGTAAAGGGTCGTCTTTGTAATGCCCTGCAATGTTCCGCAGTCGTTTATATTGACGATAACGTTTTGAGCAACATCTGCAAGTTTCCTTGTCAGGTATCCTGAATCCGCTGTCTTCAAAGCGGTATCGGCAAGACCTTTTCTTGCTCCGTGCGTCGAGCTGAAATATTCAAGAACGCTCAGGCCTTCGCGGAAGTTCGACTTGATTGGCGTCTCGATAATATCGCCGCTCGGCTTCGCCATAAGGGCTCTCATACCGGCAAGCTGCTGAATCTGGTCAACGCTGCCTCTTGCGCCTGAATCGCTCATCAGGTATATCGGATTCAGGTATGGCTTTTTGCTGCTAGGACCTTTTCCCTGCTCATGAAGATATTCTAACTCCCTGCGCACCCATTTCTTTAGGAGGTTGTCACCACAGTCTGAAATGGTTTTGTAGCTCTTAACATCGGCTTTGAACTGAACACAGAAATGCATATAAAGCCTGTCGTGCAAAGAAGACCCCTTGCCGATATACCCTTCTTTGACACCTGATACCGAGTCCCGTTTCCTAAGACTCCGAAGTATATATATTCCCTGTTTATCAGGAACATTTTTGTGCTCGTCTAAGTTACAAATCTCGACCCAACCTTCGTCAGAATTGATAATATCCTTGCACTTGTTAAAATATCGCTCCAAGTCACGATTCTTTCGCCAGTGTTCATCTACGGTTTCCATATCCATTTCCTGTTTATCGTTCCATAAAGGATATGGTTGGCCGCTACTATAAGGATATTCCAAAGCAAGTTTGGTTTCGAGGGCACTGAGTTCACGAGTTCCACCCTTATCTTCTCGGAGCTTTCGGCCATCTTCTTCCGTAACCAGATACTTGAACACAAATCCTCCCGTCCTCTCGCCTCCCTTAACCAAATATTTCTTTCGGAGACCATCCTGGTTTTCCTCAACCCACCTGCGGCCTTCGCTGGTCTTATTAAACCAATCATCGAAAGGAACATCGACAGGAATATCTACATCTCGTGTATCATTCTTCATTCCCTGAATCATTGCGTTTGTTACAGCGACACGGGCGTGTGTCCATGCATCGATAATCTGGTTGTATCTTTCGCCCTCGGTCAGAACGCCGTCGTTGAAGTTCTTTTGAATACGGTCCACAATCTTCTGTGTCCGGTCGATAATTCCCTGCTTTTCAGGCGGTATTCTCAAATCAATAAGACCGAAGCTTATTCCTGCCAGTGTGGCGTATTTGAATCCGAGATCTTTTATATCATCAAGCAGTCCCAGACTTGTCCTGCCGTCTGACAGCTCAAAACAGTCATTGATAACCTTCTTGAGCATTTTTTGGGTCATTATGCAATTATAAAACGGCAGCACTTTCGGCAGTATCTCATTGAAAATACATCTTCCCGGCGTCGTTTCTATTACGCCGCTGCTTTCAGTAACATTGCCGTCCGGCGCCGAGATTTTTTTACCCACCGGCAGTCCGACTTTTACCTTTGCGTGTATGTTGACCTTTCCCGTTTCATAGGCGGTGATTGCTTCGAGCGGGTCTCTGAAAATCATACCTTCGCCTTTTTGGGCCGGTCGATCAGCGGTGATATAATAATTCCCAAGCACTATATCCTGTGAAGGGCCGACGATAGGAGTGCCGTTTGCAGGCGAGAAAATATTGTTAGTTGACATAATTAGAGTATGCGCCTCAACTTGTGCCTCGATGCTCAATGGCAGATGGACCGCCATTTGGTCGCCGTCAAAGTCCGCGTTAAATCCTTTGCATACAAGAGGATGCAGCATAATGGCGTTTCCCTCGACAAGCACCGGCTCAAATGCCTGGATACCCATTCTGTGAAGTGTAGGAGCACGATTTAGCAGAACAGGATGCTGATGAATGACTTTTTCGAGGATGTCCCATACTTGTTCGTCTCTTCGTTCGAGCATTCTTTTTGCGCTCTTGATTGTATCAGCAAGGCCTCTGTCTTTTAGTTCACGAATGATAAACGGCTGGAACAATTCCAGCGCAATCTTCTTTGGCAGACCGCACTGATGTAATTTAAGATGAGGCCCGACGACAATAACCGAACGCGCTGAATAATCGACTCGTTTGCCAAGCAGGTTCTCTCTGAATCTTCCCTGTTTTCCTTTTATCATATCAGTCAGGCTTTTCAGCGGCCTGTTATTGCTTCCCAGCACCGGCCTTCTGCATCTGCCGTTATCGAACAGCGCATCGACTGCCTGCTGGAGCATTCTTTTTTCATTTCTTATGATGACCTCTGGAGCGTTGAGGTCCATAAGTTTTTTTAGCCTGTTATTTCTGTTGATAATTCTCCTATAAAGGTCGTTTAAGTCGCTTGTTGCGAAGTTTCCGCTTTCGAGCATAACTAACGGCCTCAAATCCGGCGGAATTACCGGCACTACATCTAAAACCATCCACTCCGGCTTATTTGGACTTGCCTTGATGGCATTGACTATTTTAAGTCTTTTCGTCAGGTCTCTTATTTTTTGTTTGCTGCTGGTTTTGGCCATAGCGGCTTTAAGTTCGCCCCCCAGTTTTTCCAAATCCAAAGCCGACAATAAGTCCCTGACAGCTTCGGCGCCCATCAATGCCTTAAACGCATTGCCGTATTTGGCTCCGGAATCCCGGTATTCTTCTTCGTTGAGAAGCTGTTTTACCTTCAGCGGACTTTGTCCTGCATCGGTAACGACATAATCCTGGAAGTAAATAATCTTTTCAAGGTCAACTGTTTTCATCGCCAACAGCGAGCCCAGCCGTGACGGCATAGCCTTGAAGAACCATATATGCACTGCCGGCGCCGCGAGGTTGATATGGCCCATTCGTTTTCTTCGCACTCTGCTGTGCGTAACTTTTACGCCGCACCGGTCGCAGATAATGCCTTTGAATTTTGTTCCCTTGTATTTTCCGCAGGAACATTCCCAGTCTCGTTCTGGTCCGAAGATACGTTCGCAGAAAAGTCCGTCTTTTTCAGGCCTGTAAGTTCGATAGTTAATCGTCTCGGGCTTTCTTACTTCGCCGAACGACCAGCTTCGAATGTCATTTGGACTGGCAAGACTTATCTTTACCGAACCGTAATCATTTATTTTGTCATAAATACTTTCATTCATTTAAGCTTGCTCCTGGTTTTCAGGTTCATAAAGCTTTCATTTCCGCCGAACTAAAAATTCTTAACGCCTATGCGTTTCTTTTCGAGCTGGATATTAAGTCCGAGCCCGCGTATTTCGCTGCACAGCACATCGAACGAAATCGGCGTGCCTGCTTCGAGCGTATTTTTACCTTTGACCATTGATTCATAAATTTTCGTTCTGCCTTCGATATCGTCGCTCTTGACCGTCAGCAGTTCCTGCAGCGTATAAGCCGCTCCGTAAGCCTCAAGCGCCCAGACTTCCATTTCGCCGAATCTTTGGCCGCCTGTTCTTGCCTTTCCGCCCAATGGCTGCTGCGTGATAAGGCTGTAAGGCCCGGTCGAGCGGGCGTGAATTTTGTCGTCAACCAAATGATGCAGTTTCATCATATATATGAAACCGATGGTAACAGACTGCTCGAATGGTTCGCCTGTTCTTCCGTCATATAGTGTCGTCTTCATATCAGAGCCGATTTGAGCAAAAATCTCATCTGCCGCCGGTGCAATATTGTTTTGTGCCAGTTCTTTTCGGCGTTTAAGAACGTGCTCGTTTGTTTCGATCAGCAGTTGTCTGATTTCTTCTTCTGTTGCGCCGGCAAAAACGGGAGTAACGGCATCGAAGCCGAGCACTTTAGCCGCCCAGCCGAGATGTGTCTCCAGGATTTGCCCGACGTTCATTCTGCTCGGCACGCCGAGCGGGTTAAGGCATATATCTATCGGAGTGCCGTCTTCGAGAAACGGCATATCTTCAACAGGCATAATTCTTGCGATAACGCCTTTGTTTCCGTGCCGACCGGCCATTTTGTCGCCGATGGACAGCGTTCGTTTCGTAGCGACATAAATCTTGACCATTTCAAGAACGCCGCTGGGCAGTTCATCGCCGTGTTTCATTCTTTCAAATTTTGTTTGCGCTTCCAGACCGATTTCTGTAATTTTCGGTATATGTTTATCAACTATAGGCTGTGCCTGCGGACGAACAGCTGCAGGTTTTACCCACGTGATATCGAAATTTTCTATCTGTTCGGATATAACCTCATTATCATCGCTGACTCCGACTTTCTGCCGCGTTGTCGGGTCGACAATGGATATTTCTAATTTTTCGGATATCTCATTTATCATTTGTTTGAATATAGTGCATTGCCGCTGTTTCATTTCGGCTTCGTAATCCTTCATCTTTTGTTTGTAAGCCTTTTTCTGTTCTTCGCTGCCGGCTCCTTTTCTGGTGAATCGGCTTGTTTTGATAACGATGCCGTTATATCCGCTCGGAATTTCGAGCGAATCATTTTTGACATCTTCGCCGGCCCTGCCGAATATTGCGTGAAGCAGTTTCTCTTCCGGCGTAAGTTCCGTCTTGCTCTTTGGCGATACCTTACCTACAAGTATATCGCCGGCGTCAACGCGTGCGCCTTCTCGAATAACTCCGCTTTCATCGAGATTTCTCAGCGCCTTTTCGCCGACATTCGGTATATCTCTTGTGAATTCTTCTCTGCCCAGCTTGGTCTCGCGGACCTCAACGCTGAACTCGTCGATATGAATGCTCGTAAAGGTATCGTCCCTTACAAGTCTTTCACTTATAAGAATTGCGTCCTCAAAGTTGAACCCGTCGAACGGTATAAAAGCCACAAGAACGTTTTTCCCTAAAGACAGAATGCCCTGCCCGCTTCCGCCGCCATCTGCGATAATATCGTTTTTCTTTACCTTTTGGCCGACGGAAACTAACGGCATTTGGTTAAGACAGGTTCTTTCATTGAGTCCCACAAATTTTTCAAGCTCATAGATATCGCTGTCGTCGATAACAATTTTTTCTGCATCGACTGCCGTTATAACGCCAGCATTTGCGGCACGAACGACCATACTTGAATTCTTCGCAACGTGTTCTTCCATTCCCGTCAGCACAAATGGCGGTTCTGTCGCCAATAGCGGCACCGCCTGACGCATCATATTCGAGCCCATCAGAGCCCTGTTTGCGTCATCGTGTTCAAGGAATGGAATCAGTGCAGCCGATACTCCGACAATTTGCTCGCTGGATATATCGACATAATGAACGTCCTTGCTGTCAACCTGTGAAAGCTCGCCCTGCTTTCTCGCAAGAACCATTCCTTCCTGCAGTTTGTCGGTCCCTCTTTTTATAGCGCTCGGCGGAGAGAATGTTAATTCCATTTCCTCGTCTGCCCTTAAATATACTACTTCGCCGGTAAGTTTACCCTTCTCGGCCTTTCGATATGGCGTCAGCAGGAATCCGTATTCGTCTATTTTCGAAAAGATTGCCAAAGATGCTATAAGACCGATATTTGTTCCCTCAGGCGTCTCAATCGGACATATTCTGCCGTAATGGCTGATATGAACGTCGCGAACTTCAAAGCCCGCTCTCTTCCTGTTTAGACCGCCGGGGCCTAACGCAGACAGTCTTCGTTCGTGCGTAAGCTGACTCAAAGCATTGGTCTGGTCAACAACCTGGCTCAATTCGCCGCGTCCGAAGAAATATTCGACGCTGCTCGACACGCTTTTCGAATTTACAAGGTCTGCGATGCGAATGACCTGCGTCGGGTCTTTCATACTCATTCGTTCCTGAACCGTTCGCCGCAGTTTTAAAAGTCCCTTTCGGATTTCATCAGCCGCAAGCTCATCTATCGTCCTGAGTCTTCTGTTGCCGAGATGGTCGATATCGTCAATGACGCCCTGGTTATTCCGCAACCCGATGATATATTTCATCGTATTGAGAAAATCTTCAGGCCGAAGCGTCATTTCGCTTTCGCTGACGTCCTGCTTGAATTTCCTGTTCAGCCTGAATCTTCCTACTCTTCCCAGCCGATACCTGTTGGCGTCGAAAAACTTTTCATTGAAGAGTGTTTTCGCCTTTTCGATATTCGGCGGATTGCCCGGCCTTAGTCTTGCGTAAAGTTTCAAAAGTGCTTCCTGATGACTTTCGCAATCGTCTTCAGCAAGTGTATTTAATACCAGCGGGTCAATTACCTTTTCAATCACCTCAATTTCATTTTTTTTCCTCTTACCGCCAGATTTCGGTTCTTCATACGGCAAAGATATTTTGTCGAAATATTCTTTTTTAGAAGCATCTTTGCCAAGTTCCCTGCCAAGCAGCCACAACGGAAAATCTAATTGGCCTGGATACTTTAGATTAAGCTCTCTCGCTTTTTCAATTACCTTTTCTTTGTCGGAACTATCAAAGATAAGACCTAACTTTTCCATTGCATTGCATACATGTATATCGGCTGATATATCAATATTATTCTTATCTTCGAAGGGTTTTACATACGGCAATGTCTTGGCATTGCGGTGCAAAATATTAACCAGCAGTGATGCAATCTTATCGCCAATTTCTGGAATGCCCTTTAGTTCTTCTTTAACATCCTTAGCGGATCTGTCAGTCCAGAATTTTTCAACCTTTCCACCGTATTTTTCATCTATTATCTTGCAGAAGTCGATAATTGCCTCCGCTGCTTTGATTGCAGTCTGTCCGCTGATACACTTCTTCAAATCTTCCTTAGAACACTTTGCAAGAACTTTAACATCAGCTAAACCAAACTTTTTTTCAATCTCCACGGGGGCTTTGTACGAATCTTCTGATTTTATACCCATTCGCATACAACAAACTGCTATAACAAGTGCGAGCGGATTTGACGTTATAAGCTTCCTCTGCTCATCATTTTCCAACTCCGGAAATGGCTCAGCATTTTTTCCTTTACCATAATCTAAAATGGCCTTAACGATCTCCTTCACATTAGTCGTTTTTCCATCAACTCTTTCTGAGCTTATTCCGTTTGCCCGTTGAATTTGCCCGACTCTGTCGCCGATTTGCGTGCCGGCTTCAACGATAATTTCGCCCGACTCCGTATCGACAACCGGCCCGACAGACCACATCAGCGGGTCAAGTTTATCGACGGATATGGTTTTTGTTTCATAGAACAATCGTATAATTAGTTCGGTGCTGCCGTATTCTTCGCCCATTGCTCGCAGGAACATCGTTGCCGGAATCTTGCTCGACTGGTCGATTCTGACGATAAGAACGTCTTTTCTCGTTACGGATATTTCTATCCAGCTTCCGCGTTCAGGTATCACTCTTCCGCCGTGCAGAACTCTGTCGCCTTCCTTGCTTTCGATAAGGAAATCAACGCCCGGCGAGCGGTGAAGCTGATTGACTATTACGCGTTCAGCTCCATTGATGATAAATTCTCCGCCTCCAATCATAATCGGTATTTCTCCGATATAGACAACCTGCTCGGCTATATCGGCAGAATCGCTGCGTTTAAGCCTGCACCCTATCTTCAAAGGATAGCCGTAAGTAAGCCTCAGTTCTCTGCACTCATTCGGCGAATACCGCGCCCTGTCGAACTCATAGCCGAGATATTCAAGACTCATCGTTTTGTCGTAGCTCTCTATCGGAAAAATCTCTTTAAAGAGAGCTTCAAGTCCGATGTTTTTTCTTTTCTGCTGCGGCACTTCCGCCTGTAGAAATCTTTCGTAGCTGTTTCGCTGAACTTCTATAAGATTCGGAACTTGAGTTGCAGCCGCGATTTTCCCGAAATCTCTTATGGCTCTTTCGCCCATTTATATACTCCGCAAATAGACTTTTAACATTTCCAATTAGACATCAAGGCTGCAAAGTTTTTCTATATATCAATTTTTCTTTGTGCCTTCGTGGCTATTTAATTTCAACAACAGCGCCAGCCGATTCAAGCTGCTTTTTTGCTGCTTCTGCTTCGTCTTTGCTGATGCCCTGTTTTACCGGTTTTGGAGCTCCGTCCACAAGGTCCTTCGCTTCTTTCAGTCCAAGGGCTGTAAGGGCTCTTACTTCTTTGATGACCTGGATTTTCTTGTCTCCGATTTCTTTGAGGATAACGTCGAAGCTGGTCTTTTCTTCTTCTGCCGCCGCTCCGGCTCCTGTGCCTGCTGCCGGTCCTGCCATCATAACTGCTCCGCCTGCAGGCTCGATTCCGTGAACTTCTTTCAGGTAATCGCCTAATTCTTTCGCCTGCATTAGAGTCAGTTGGACAATCTTGTCGCCCAGTTCTTTTGTCTCTGCACTAAACTGCTTTGTTGTTTCATCTGCCATTTTATTACTCCTGTAACTTTTCGCTTCCGCGTCTGCCAAAATTACGCCATTTCGTTTAACCCTTTCGGGACACCCGCATAAGCAAGTTGTTTAAATTTTAAATATTAAATATTAAATTTTAAATTTAAATTACGCTGCTGCCTTTTCAGCTTTCTCTGCAATCGCCTTTACGCATCCTGCGATAATTCCCGCCGGCCCTGCGATAGCTCCTGCAATTCTTCTGCCCGGCGAATTGGCAAGCATTACGATTTCGCCTAACATTTCGACTCTTGTTTTCATAGTGGCAAGCTGACCTGCACCTGCTGCATCGAGAACCGCGCCTTCGACATAAGCGCCTCTGAATTTTATTGGAGTTTTCCCGATATTGATGGCCTTAATTTCCTTTGCCAAATCGACGACGCTGTCGCCGCCGGAGGCCACTGTGCAGGAACCGGTCGCGAAAAGGTCTGCTGCCGTTTCTTTTCCCATCGCGGCCATAGCCTTTCTCATCATAGCGTTTCTGACCATTGTCAGGCTGATGCCTTTTTGGCGCAGTTGTCCGCGGAGCCGGTTATTGGTTATGCCGTCGATTCCCGTTAAATCTACGACGATAAATTCATTAACGCCTGTAAATTTCTTTTGCAGCTCATCCGTTAATAATTGTTTTACCTGTTTACTCATATCTTGTCCTTCATTTAAAATTGAAAATTGAAAATTTGTTATCTAAAATTTTCAATCGTTCAATTTTTGAATATTCTTTATTTCCTTTTCTGATAACTGATACCCGATAACTAAAATATTATATTTTAAATATTAAATTTTAAATTTAACATTAATTATTTTTCCGATACGTCAACTTGTACCCCTGGGCTCATAGTTGCTGAAATGGTAAGTTTCTTTATATACGTTCCCTTTGAGCTTGCCGGTTTCATCTTCTTTATCAGGGCGACAAAAGCCTGAATATTTTCGACAAGTTTATTTTCTTCGAAGCTCTGTTTACCTACAACTATATGGACATTTCCGCCGGCGTCGTTTTTGAATTCCGCTTTGCCTGCTGCGAATTCCCTGATGGCCGTCAGAACGTCGGCTGTAACTGTTCCGTTTTTAGGCGATGGCATTTTCCCTTGTGGTCCGAGCACTTTTCCCAATCTGCCGACCTTGCCCATTACCTTTGGCGATGCGATTGCGACGTCGAATTCTGTCCAGCCGCCGGTAATTTTCTTTACTAATTCATCGCTGCCTGCTTCGATAGCGCCTGCCTGTTTAGCGGCTTCTATTTCTGAATCTTCGCAGAATGCGATAACCTTTTTGCTTTTTCCGATTCCATTTGGCAGTGATACGGCCCCTCTGATAAGCTGGTCTGATTGTTTGGAGTCGATTCCCAGCCACGCGACGCAGTTGATAGTCTGGTCGAACTTGGCTGTCTGGAAAGATTTAACTTTTTTTACCGCTTCCGCGACGCTCACCGGTCCGCTTGGCAAATCCTTTGCCGCTGCCACATACTTCTTACTTCTTTTTTTTCTCATAATTTTACTCCGCAAAAAGATTTTTACTTTTCGCTCCCACTTTCCGCCGTGGTAAGCTTTTAAAATTTTATATTTAATATTTAAAATTTAATATTTTGATTGAAAATCGATACTCGATTCAAATTTTAAATATTAAATTATCTCTATTCCCATACTTTTCGCCGTGCCTTCGACGATTTTGCATGCCTCTTCAATGGTGAAGGCGTTAAGGTCTTTCATTTTTCTTTCAGCGATTTTTTTAACTTGTTCTTTGGTTACTTTGCCGATTTTTTCTTTATTTGGCGTTCCGCTTCCTTTGGCTACTTGTGCTTCTTGTTTAAGCAGCACAGCCGCCGGCGGGCTTTTCACAATGAAGTCGAAGCTTTTATCTGTATATACGGTTATTTCTACGGGCACTGTTGTCCCGTTGAGGTCTTTGGTCTGTGCGTTGAATTGTTGGACGAACTGACCGATATTGACGCCGTGTTGTCCTAATGCCGGCCCGATTGGCGGCGCTGGCGTCGCCTGGCCGCCGGGCGCCTGTAATTTTATCTTTGTCGCTATTTCCTTTTTTTTCTTCGCCATCTTTTACCTTTCGTATCTTTTCATTCAACGTTCGACGTTCAATGTTCGATGTTGGAGGTTCAATTTTAAATATTAAATTTTAAATATTAAATTCTTCGTGCCTTTGTGTCTTCGTGGCTACACTTTTTCAATCTGCCAATACTCTATATCTAACGGCGTGCTTCTTCCGAAGATTGTTACTATTACTCTCACTACGCCGCGTTCGCTGTCGATTGAATCGACGGTGCCTTCGAAGTTTTCGAAGGCTCCTTCTCTGATTTTTACGACATCGCCTTTTGCGAAATCGACTTTTATATTTGCCGTGGCCTGTTCGCTGGCTTTTTCAACTTCTACCAGTATTTTTGCCACATCGTTATCACTCATAGGCACGGGCAGTCCTTCGGTGCCGACGAAATCGCCGACTCCGATGGTTTCTTTTATAAGGAACCACGCCTTTTCGCTTATTTTTCCATCCGTATCAGGCTCGATTTCCATAAAAACGTAGCCCGGATAGAGTTTTCGTTTCAGGACTCTTTGTTTTCCGCCTCGGATGCGTTTTACTTGTTCGACAGGCACAACGACTCTGCCGATAGCGGCACTCAGGCCCTCGATAGTTACCTTTCTCGTAAGGGCTTCTTTTACTTGTTCCTCCCTGTTGGAGGCGACTCTTAGAACATACCATCGCATAAAAATTTTAAATTTTAAATATCAAATTTTAAATGTTCTTTATATGCCCAGGACGTTCTGGAAAAACAGGCTGAAGCAGAAATCTGCCAGGCCCAGCATAGTTGCCATTAGGACAACGACGATTATGACGACGAACGTTGAAACTGCTATTTCGCGTTTTGAGCTGAAGCTGACTTTTTTTAATTCGCCTTCAGCGGCTATAAGGAAATCCGCCACGATTGGCTTATTGATAAGCCAGTAGAGCAGGAGTCCTATAATTCCGAATACTGCTAATGGCACAAGGACGCTTGTCCACAATCCCAGTGGTGCGGTTACATCTAATGAAGCGGTCAGTTTCTGGTATACTCTCCAGCATCCTATAACCGCCAGGATACCAACCGAGATAACGGTATACACTCGCGTGGTTTTTCCTTGTCCCCATTTATATTTTTCAATCAGCATTTATTTTCTCTTTAATAATAATCAAACATCCTTGATATTCTTATTCCCTTGTCTTCTTTCCCTGTTTTCTTTATTTCCCTGAATTCCCGTTCTGTTTTATCTATATTTTTACTCTCTTATCCCTTCTTACCTCACTGTTTCGAGTTTTATCGAAGTTTACCTGTCTCTGGCGAGGTTCTTTACTTCCTTATTTCCTTACTTCTTTGCTTCCTTAATCAACAACCGATGGTCTCCAATATGCATTTTTAAATTCTTAAATCTTACAATCTTAAATTTTAAATGCAGGCCAGGGAGGGATCGAACCCCCAACCTGCGGTTTTGGAGACCGCCGCTCTGCCAATTGAGCTACTGGCCTGTTTCAACATATTCCTAATTTCTACCATTAAAATTAACGTAATCTTTCCAATCCAAATTCACTAACGTATTTATCTACCAATCCAAAATCCGCTGGTAATTCAGACATATCTGTCATTTACCGGACTATTTACGTCTTATTTTGTGAACAGTCCGCTTTCGCTCAACTTTGCAGAACTTCTTAAGCTCCAATTTCGGAGTTCCCTGCGCAACACTAATATTGGTTCTGTAATTCCTACTGCCGCACTCGGAACACTCCAGCCAAACATCTTCTCTTTTTTGCGCCTTAGCCATAAAGTAATCTCAAATCTCAAATTTCAGAGCTATTTCAAAATTTTCGTAACAACGCCAGCACCAACCGTCCTGCCGCCTTCACGAATGGCAAAACGCAAGCCTTCTTCCATAGCTATAGGCGATATGATTTCAACTTCCATGCCGATGTTGTCGCCAGGCATACACATCTCGGCAGGCTTTCCTTCACGACTCTTAATAGCCAAGACACCGCCTGTAACATCAGTCGTTCTGAAATAAAACTGGGGTTTATAGCCAGCAAAGAAAGGCGAATGCCTTCCGCCTTCATCCTTGGTAAGCACATAAACTTCAGCTTCAAACTTAGTATGAGGAGTAATCGAGCCGGGAGCAGCAATAACCTGCCCGCGTTCCAATTCATCCTTTTCAACACCCCTTAGAAGCGCACCAATATTATCACCCGCCTGTCCTTCACTCAGCGTCTTATTAAACATTTCAACGCCAGTAACAACTGACTTGCGGGTCTCCTTGTTCAAACCAATAATCTCAACTTCATCGCCGACGTGAATAACGCCGCGCTCAACTCTTCCCGTTCCAACCGTGCCGCGTCCCTTAATGCTGAACACATCTTCAATCGGCATAAGGAATGGCTTGTCAACCTCTCTAACAGGAATCGGAATATATTCATCCATAACCTTAAGCAGCTCTTCAATCGGCTTGCAGGAAGGATCATCAAGCGAAGTAGCTTTCATAGCCTGAATCGCGCAGCCGCGAATAACCGGGGTCTTGTCGCCGGGGTATTCATATTTGTTGAGCAGGTCCCTGATTTCCAGTTCGACAAGGTCAATCAGCTCCGGGTCATCAACAAGGTCAACCTTATTGAGGAAAACAACGATTTTAGGCACGTTCACCTGCCTTGCCAAAAGGATATGCTCCCTTGTCTGCGGCATAGGACCATCAACAGCACTGACAACAAGAATAGCACCGTCCATTTGAGCGGCGCCAGTAATCATATTCTTTACATAGTCAGCGTGTCCGGGACAGTCAACGTGAGCGTAATGACGATTTTCAGTTACGTATTCGACGTGGGCGGTTGAAATTGTAAGAATCTTAGTCGCGTCTCGCCGGCCATGAGCCTCAGAAGCCTTTGCGATTTCATCGTAACTTTTGAATTTCGACAGACCTTTAAGCTCCATTACTTTGGTCATTGCAGCAGTTAAGGTTGTTTTGCCATGGTCAACGTGACCGATAGTTCCAACGTTAACGTGCGGTTTCGTCCTTTCAAATACTTCTTTAGCCATTTTTCGTTAGCCTCCAAATTATTTGGGTATCTTTAATAAAATTCTCCTGTCGCTTTCGCTCCAGGCTCTGTTCCAACTTTTATTTTTATAAACCGATATTTTCGGTTATTGACCAATCAAGCCCGCAAAACAGCAGGTCATATATGTCAACTTAGCTGCTGATGGGAATTGGACCCATGACCTCGTCCTTACCAAGGACGCGCTCTACCAGCTGAGCTACAGCAGCGGATTTTTGATTTAAAATTTAATCCGCCGTCGCCGAAGGCTATGGCGGACAAGTATTTAAAATTTAAAATTTTATTTTACGAAAACTACTACAGGCAAAAGATATTTTCTAACCCGCTGCGGTTTTCAAATAATCCGCGTGATCAGCATTAAAAACAAATAAATTACCTCGCTTTGGCGGAAAATGCAAAGGGATTCCCTGTATAGATTCCGCCAAAAGCGAATTTTCAAGTATAGTCAAACGCCTGAAAAAGACAAAGAATAAAATAAAATTTTTTAAAAATTTTTTTATTTTTTGGAAATCTTGCCTATTTTATACAGGAATTAAGGAGTCTTTTTTGCTTGTTTGACAATATCCGATAATATAAATGATAACAGTTCAAAAAAGAGGTTATCAGTTATCGGTTTACCCTGCTATCTATGTTAAACCTTGATTATGACCGCTCATTTACCCGCCTTCGTCCCTAAGGGACTACGGACGGGCAGGCAGAGAACACAGTCCTATGGACTCCTAAGGGAGAGAAAATCGGGGTTTATTTAATATTTAAAATTTAATCCGCCGTCGCCGAAGGCTATGGCGGACAAGTATTTAAAATTTGAGGAATCCGCCAGAGGCGGACAAGTATAAAAATTATTCAGCAGGAAATGGTGCCTGACCCCTTTAATTTTTTAATTTTTCTTGATTTTAGCAAAAATTCTAATAAAAATATATTAACCATGAATACAAAAATAAAAAATAAGGTTTTCAAAGTTGGTGATACGACTTATTGTTTATGGGATTTAGATGTTAAAAATCGCAATACAGAATTCATAAATAATTTGGACGAAGGATTTTTTGAATACCAAGCAAATATACATTTTTCCAATCTAGAGTCACAAGACAAGATGCGAGCGGCTATTGCTCTTCGTCAATTATACTACCATGGAATGGAAGTATTGTTTTCCTTAATATGTGCATCCCTACAAGCTCCTGATTGCATTTACGCATGGATGGCTAAATACAAAGTTGTAGATCTGCAGCATATTCTAAAAGATTTGAATAATAACCACAGCAAATTCTTCCAAAAATTAAAGATATCAAAGCCCTTAAGTTGGGACACGTATGCCCTTGCTGTATTTAATAATTTAGGGAGGGATGATACATACAGACAAGAAACAGCCAAACTTTTTGCAAATTTTTGGCAAAGATTAAGCCATGATTTTCTAGACAAGGATGCCTCGAATGAATATAACGGCATTAAACATGGAATTCGTATTAGAAGTGGTGGTTTTACAATGGCTTTTGGCAAAGAGGAACAATTTGGCCAAAAAGTGCCTCCAGAAAACATGAAAATACTTGGGGGTAGTGAATTTGGAAGTTCATTTTATATTCCAGAAATAATATATGGTTGTAATCTTAATAACACCAGCCGTAATTTCAGAATGACACCTATAAATGTAAATTGGTATGCAGATGGTTTGGCGTATGCTCTAATTCTTATTGCGATGTCGTTGAAAAATGTTAAAGCTTTTTTAAAGATAGTTAATGGCGTCTCACCGGAAAGTGTTGAATTTACAAGACCAGCAGATTTAGACTTTTTTGACAAACCATGGGAAAAGAGTGTCGGTATAACAAGAGCTTCTTTTGAAAGGGTGGTAGATTTATCTAGCGTGAGGATGCCAACCAAACATGAAATTGAGAAGCACATTCAGATGGTCGAAAAAAAGGGAAAACCTTGATGAGATAGTCAAAAGACATCTCATAGGGTAAACGCCCCCTATTTATTATTATTTCACATAATTAGCTAAAAACGAGTTAATTGCTTTGAGCATCACATCGACATCATTTCTTTTAAATTTATCAAATTCGCCATGTGCCGCATGATTGCGAATGTCTGCCCAAGCTCGCAATTGTTTGGCAACTGATTCATTATATACATCAGCCTTTTTTAATTCGTCTATTAAAGTGTTTAGGCGTCGTGGCTTTTTCTTATCATCTATAATAGGAACTGGTGGATTACATTTTTGACATAATCCCCGCAATGCCTTTTCCAGAACCGCTCCTGCTAGCACAGCAGCAGGAATATGGTCAAACTCGGGAAAGCCTTCTCCCAAAAGCTGTTCAGCTTGAGTCATATACTCCGCTAAATTAGCAGCTTCCCACTGGCTGGCAAGACTTTCAAGCATCCCGATTTTAAAATCTTCTTTAACCGCCTTTAAAAACGAAATACCATATTCCAAATGGTCTTTTCGTGACTCTAATTCCTGAAAAGTATTAGCTGCTTTATACTGTACGTTTGTATTGGGAACAACATTGCATAGAAGTGTGGATACCTTTGTCCGCCATTCAACAAATCGCGGCCAATCAATATGGTGTGTGGTTACTTCTTTGTTGTTCCTATAACTATTAAATACGTTTGGATATGTTTTAGAAGTTGTCTTGATATCTCTGTGTATTTTTTCTCCCTCGGCAATTAATTCATCAAAGCGAAGTAGATATTTTGATTTTAAATTTTCAGGCAGACTCATTGATTCTCTCTATTTCATGCCAGTTTGTAGGCAATCTGTTCGTTCAAAATATCTTTCACCGTCAAAGCAATAATACTCTTGCCGGTTTTTTTGAAAAACGCCTGTATCTCACTCATAGCATCAGATGAAAAATCAAACGAGACGAAAAAGCCTTTTGTCCGGTCGTTGCGCATCATAGCCGCCTCGAAAGAATCTATGTCCGGCCTGCCAACCTTGTCCTTCTGCTTGACCTGGATAGGATACCAGACATCCATAAAATCGAGTTCGCCTTTGACTTTCTTTGGCACGGCAGAGACAGGATAAATACGGCCGTCAATTCCCATATCGCCGACCTTAGCGATATTCGGTACTCCGCCAAGGGCGATAACTGCCCAGTTCTCAAATTCAAAGGGTGGGATTTCTCTAAGTTGCTTTTCGCTCCACGGCAAATCACGGACGACAAAGCCGCGGGCGATGCGCCAGAGTTTTTCATCCTCTTTCAAGCCGCAGGCATCTCGCAGACGCTTTGCCATAACACGGCAGGCGGTCGGCGAAATATCTATACCAATCCACTGTCTGCCGAGATTTTCAGCGGCAACAAGAGCTGTGCCGCAGCCGCAAAAGGCATCAAGAACAATATCGTTTTCATTTGAGCTTGCTTTTATTATGCGGTCAAGGAGAGCTTGCGGCTTCTGGGTTGGATAACCAAGGGATTCCTTCGGGGAAATCTGAAATATGTCCGTCCAAATGTCAGTAATCTTTTCTCCCAGATTCTCGTCCAAATAGCGCTTGTATCTAGGATAGCCATTCTTGGAGAAGATTATTCGGCCTTGCTTCTCAAGTTCGTTCATCTTCTCCTCTGCGTAAACCCAACATCTTGTTGGTGGTGGTCGAACACCCTTCCATTCATATATTTGTCCTTTTGACGCTCGTTGCATCGCTGCGGTCAGATTGTCAAGACTGTATCTTCGGCCTGTCCCTTCTTCGACATTCCGATAAGTATTCTCAATGGTATCAGTGCCGAGTGGTACATAAAGCTGGTTCCAAACCTCCTTACCAAGTTCTGCAGCGTAACAAAATATCGTATCATGGACAGCACCGAACTTCCGTTGAACGTTTCCCTTTGCGTTTACACGTTGCCAGATAATCTCATTCTTGAAATTGTTTTCACCAAAGATTTGGTCGAGCATAATTTTGACATAGTGTGAGGCGTGCCAGTCGCAGTGGTAATAAAAACTGCCGGTTTTTTTCAGGACACGGTGAAGCTGCTCGCAGCGGGGGCGCATAAATTCGATATAGGCATGTGTTGAGGCGTGGCGGTCTTCGAATGCGCGTTTTTCCTTTGTCTCGCCCCAGAAGACCTCATAGTTGCGGTTGGAGTTAAAAGGCGGGTCGATATAAATAAGGTCAACGCAGTTTTCGGGTAATTTTTTTAATTGTTCGAGGTTATCGCCACAGTAGATTACCCGCGTATCGAGCAGGGATGATGGCTTGCCGGCCTGCGGTTGTTTCTTCTTATCGGGAGTAGATTTTTTTGCCATAAATTTTTCTTCCTTGATGAGGAAAGTATATCCCAAAAAATGTAAAATCAAAATAAAGAAAAATGATAATTTTTTTGCGTTTCCAAGCCCTTTATTGTTAAGTGGTTATGAAATATTTAAAAAATTTAACAAAAATTACAAAAATCCCCTTGCTTTTTTAATATGATATGTTAAAATACTTATATAGTTAGGCAAAAAGTTAATAATTTATATAAGTCCTTATGCCGAATGGGAATAATGACAAAAACTCAAATCAGATAATTCCATACCTGAATTTAAATCCACGATTTTTGAAAGGAGAAATACTATGTCCAGAATTAAAATCAGTTTTCAAATTCCATATCCGACATTCATCGAAAACATTGCTGTTTATTTTCTGCTGCGATACAGAAAAAAACAGTATGGATATCCATTAAGAAATATTTAAAAATTAAAATTGAAAATGCTTTGTAGAAATCCTAATCTAATTGGTCAGATTATGACGATATTTAATAATAACAACCATAAAATTTATCATAAATGGAAAGGATTCCTTTATGAAAAAAAGGCTTTCTCTGACCAAATCA